>Ga0209795_10000160_pt1 | contig 62113 bp, 64 predicted proteins | sample AgamicOrMarz_FD_187166 | JGI IMG/M metagenome (GOLD analysis project Ga0209795, IMG submission 187166) | Agave microbial communities from Guanajuato, Mexico - Or.Ma.rz (SPAdes) (version 2) | ecosystem: Host-associated > Plants > Phyllosphere > Phylloplane/Leaf | place: Guanajuato, Mexico...
CGTTGGGCGGGCCATCGCCTCGCACAGCCCTTCGGCGTCGGCAGCGTCATTCTTGTTCCGCTTAACGTAAGGCTTGGCGAGTTGTGGTGCGATCATCTTCACCTCATGTCCAAATGAGGCGAGTAACCGCGCCCAATGATGGGAACCACCACAGGCCTCGATCGCGACTGAAGTTGGCGGGCAAGTCGTGAAGAAGTCGATCATCTCCTTGCGTCGCATTTTCTTTCGCAAGACCGGCTTCTCTCCAGCATTCACGCCATGCAGCTGAAAGACATGCTTTGACGTATCCATGCCAATACGAATAATCTTGTCCATGGGCGGCCCCTTCGATTGAGATCTTAACAGCTCATTCTGGCACATTTCGATGCCGTTCAGGGGCCGTCCACTCCAACATCAAGACCTAAGTGCGCGGCTCGATTGGCAGGACATGAGACTGAGAACTGGCTTACGCCAGTTCCAGCAGGTGCATAATGTAGTATCCGCTATTGCTCGGGAAACTCCAGCCTGCGAACATCATAACCAAGCTGACTTGCTTTACGGACCATTGTCTTGAGTTTGGCCTTTGATGGAACTGTGCGCGCATAAATCCATAGATTGGTCATGTCGGGATCAGCGCTGATAAACCAGTTCTTGTCCGGTGATTTATAGAGGACCCAATAGTTGAAGGTGATCAGCAATGGATAGCGGACACGCATCTTGGCCTTGTCGCTGTCAAAATCGAGTATGCGCCCTGTTCCACGGACAGTCTTCAATCGACCCTGCGGATTACCGACGCGACATCCGTCTTCGACAATTACCTGATCTGGTGATTTGCCGCGGTGATATGAGGAATAGCCGGCGACGCAACCATCGGTCAGCCACATCGGCCGGCGACCGATCTCAAGCCATGTCCCGCGATAATGGTCAGCACCAACCTTGACCACTTCAGGCTCGGCTGCCGTAGCGGTGTGCGGCGCGAGTGTTCCGGCGAGCCAGAAGACGCCGACGAGGCATTTCCAAAAGTCCTGCATGTCATCCTCCAGTATATTTACCTAGCATTTCTCCCGGTTCGCGGGTTCCGCAACCGTCGACAAACCTGCGTATCGTATAGCGATGAGCGTCATCAGGCATGCGGCCGCGAAAATGTTGAGATCGAGAAGCACGGCAAGATCAGTATCACTCCAGCCGTGGAATGGCGGTCCACCGATATAGCGCGACAAAAGGAAGATGGCGAAAACGACAGCTGTCACACTGCGTTGAATCCATTTTTCTTTCGTTCGGAAAGAGACTGCCGCGAGCATGATACAGGCCCCGAAGAACAATTCCGTCCCGGAGCTTTCGCCAAATAACTTTGTCTCGAACAAGGTGTCGAATGCCCCCACGATGGGAAGCGAAATCCGCGCAATGATGGGCCAACGACGTGCGATGAACGGAATTGCCAAAAAGACCGGAGCCGCGAGCAGCGAACCAAGTGACGCAACGACGCCATCGCCGACGAGATACCAGACATAGACCGGATAAAATGGCTTGTTGAGACATATGACCCAAGCGATCGTAACCGTCGCCTGGGTAAGAGGATCGAGAGGAACTCGTTGCGCGCTCATAGCCTTGCCGGTTTCAGCAGATAATGGCCTACACCCCAGATATCGCCGTCATCGTGACCGAACAGGCCGGCGGTCGCGAGGAAGAACAGCCGCCAGCGGCGTAGCCAGAGGGGTGCGTCCTTGCCGTAAACCTCTGCGAAAATAGGTTCGATCTGATCGGACTCCCGGTCGAAATTGGCGAGCCAGTCGAGCGCCGTACGACGATAATGAGTTCCGGACCACCGCCATTCCTCCTCGACCGCGAACAGATCCTCGAAACGATGAGGCAGGTCATGTGCCGGCATGATACCGCCGGTAAAGAAATGATGGGCGATCCAGTCTGCCGGATCGTCGTGGTCGAAGCGGTAGGAGCGGTCCTTGTGAGTGAAGACATGCAGGAAAAGCCGACCTTCCGGCTTCACCCAGTCGCGGGCACGCTCAAAGAGCTTCCGCCAGTTGGACATGTGTTCGAACATTTCGATCGAGACGACACGATCAAAACGCTGTTCGATCGAAAATTCGTTCATATCGGCGGTTATCACCGACAGGTTGGAAAGTCCGCGCTGATTGGCCGTCGCCAGGATGAAGGCGCGTTGCGAGGAGGAGTTGGAAACGGAGACGATACGCGAGTTCGGAAACTGCGCCGCCAGATAAAGCGAAAGCGAGCCCCAGCCGCAGCCGAGTTCCAGGATCGTCATGCCATCCTCGATCGCGACATGCCTCACCGTTTCGGCGAGGGCATGAACCTCCGCTTCCTTCAGTGTCGTATATTCGGTCGGATAAAGGCAGCAGGAGTATTTTCGGCTCGGGCCGAGAACCCGCGAAAAGAAAGCCGCGGGCACTTCATAATGCTGGCGATTGGCCTCGTCCGCATGGATCGCCACCGGGTATTGGTTCATGGCATCGACAAACAGAGTTTCCTGGCTGGCCGCCGTGGCGGCGAGACGACGCTTGGTACGACCACAAAGGAAGTCGATACCCGCGAGCGTCATGCCATCGGTCAGAGGCGCGCGTTCGGCGGTGTTGATAGCGAAGGCCAGCATGTTCATTTCAACTCTCCTTCTGGGTGGATATCCTGCCTTCTGGGGCCGGGGAAAAAAGCATTCACACGCCGCTGCAGGGCGCGAAATTTCTGGCCGCGCGAGCGCAGCATATGGTCTTCGAGCGGTGGGATGCCTGAGACATGCACGAGCAGCCAGTACATGAGGAGCGGCGCCAACAAGGACAGCCAGCTCGCAATGGATGAAGAGGCGGCAAACAGAAACCAGCAACACCAGAACATCCACTCGAAGAAGTAGTTCGGGTGGCGCGAATACCTCCAGAGGCCCGTCTCGCAGATCTCGGTCTTTGCCTGCGGCGTCTTTCGAAAGCGGCTTAGTTGCAGATCCGAGATTGCTTCGCCTGCGAGCGCCAAGACGGCGATGACGATGCCGACAAGGTCGAGGATGCGAGGGAAGGGCGCTTCGTTCGTGGCTGCCATGTAGACCGCCAGAACAAGAATGAAGGCGGCGAGAGCCTGGATTTGCAGAAAGACGAAGAGCCGCCAAGAGGCGTTTTCGCCCCATTCTTCGATGAATTTTGCATAACGGGGATCCTCGCCTGCTCCCCTGGTTCGGGACCCGATATGGCTACCCAACCTCAGTGCCCAGGCCGCTACCATCACCAGAATTGCAACGCGCCGCTCGGAATCTCCATCGGCGAAGAGCGCCGAGAGGATGCCACCTACACCGACAGCAAATGACCAAATCGTATCGATCCATCCACTCAAGCCGGTCGCGCGCTGGATAGCCCATGCGCCAGCCATGGCCAATGACAGCCAGAATGCGATGACGATCAGCAGAAGCATGTCCATGGGCTCCTCCCAAGGCAAGGTCTCATTGCCTTCACTGAGATCTACGGAGAAAAAGCCCATCCAGTTTCATGACAATCAGAAAAAATCGAAAAATTCTTCTCCTCCGGGAAACTAAAAGCCGGAAGCGCTCGTAACCTCTTGCAGATGCATCGAAGCAATCCTCGCAACTGATGGAGGGAGAACTGCATGAGTTGGTCAGACGAGGTCACCGGGACGCAACTTGATCTTTCGCAGGCGCCCGCAGAATTCGGCTGGGCGGGCACCATGCTTGAGAGGTTCTTGGCGGGTGTGAGCTACGGCCATATCAAGATCGTGCTTCCATCCGGTCAGGTCATCAACAAGCAAGGTGTTCAGCCCGGTCCCGAGGCGATCATACTGATCCGAAATTGGCGGATGTTGCGTCGGGTGATTGCGGCAGGCGATATCGGATTTGCGGAAGGCTTCATCGAAGGTGACTGGACAACGCCCGATCTGACGGCGGTCATCCGTTTTGCGGCCAGGAATGGAAAGGCACTGACGCCGGCCATCGAAGGCGGCTTGCTGATGCGTGCCGTCAACCGCATGAAGCATCTGTTTCGCGCCAACACGAAGCGTGGCAGTCGCAAGAATATCGAAGCGCATTATGACCTCGGCAATGACTTCTATGCGCTGTGGCTTGATCCCTCCATGCTCTATTCTTCAGCGATCTTCGAAGAGACGACGCGAACTCTGGAGGAGGCGCAGAGCAGAAAACTGGACCGTATCGTCGAGAAACTCACGCTTGCGGGCGGAGAGAGCGTTCTCGAGATCGGCTGCGGCTGGGGCGCACTTGCCACTCATCTGGCAAAGGTGAACCGCTCTAAGGTAACCGGGATCACCTTGTCGCCCTCTCAGCTTTCATGGGCGAACGGTGTTGTCAGACAATCCGGCTTATCAAGCGACGTCACGCTCCTTCTCAAGGATTATCGCGACACCGACGGGCAGTTTGACCGTATCGTTTCCATCGAAATGTTCGAGGCCGTTGGCGAGGCCTATTGGCCGAGCTATTTCGATAGTTTGAAACGTTGCCTGAAGCCCGGCGGTCGTGCCGTTCTGCAGATAATCTCGATAGAAGAAGAGCGGTTCAGGACATATCGGGGAAGCACCGATTTTATCCAGCAATACGTTTTCCCCGGCGGTTTCCTGCCATCGGACAGTGCCTTGTCGGCGTCTGTCGCTCGATCGGGTCTGGCTGTCTGCGAGATCGAGCATTTCGGGGCTTCCTATGCCCGGACGCTGGCGGAATGGCGAATTCGTTTCGAGGAGCACTGGCCACAGATCGCCGCACAGGGTTTCGACGAGCGATTTCGGCGTCTGTGGCTCTACTACCTTTGTTACTGCGAGGCAGGGTTTGAGGAAGGGACGATCAATGTCGGTCTCTACACGATCGAGCATGCATCGATGCCGGGAGAAGGAGGTCTGTCGTGAAAAAGATGAGCATAGTGATGATTGGTGCTTGCCTCACATGGGGAGCGGCCGCCCATGCCGCCGATATAGACGGCCAATGGGCCCGTGGCGATGGAAACGCAAAGGTGACGATCGCGCCATGCGGATCCGACATCTGCGCGGTCAATACCTGGATAAAGCCGGGCACGCCGAAAGAGAAGGAAGGCGACAAGCTGGTCATGAGCATCAAGCCTGATGGTGACGGCATCTATTCCGGCAGCGCTTTCGATCCGCAGCGGGACCTGACCTACCGGCTCACCGTGACGGTCAAGGGAGACAGGATGACGACGAAAGGCTGTATCGTTGCCGGCCTGTTGTGCAAAGGCATTAACTGGACCCGGATCGATTGAGTGCACCTCAAGAGGAAATGCCTATGAAAAGGTATCTTGTCGCCTACCTGGTAACGTTGATCGCGATGGTTTTGATTGATGCCGTGTGGTTGAGCATCATGGCGGACCGCCTCTACCGCCCTGTGATGGGCGACATGCTGGCGCCGGAATTCCGGCTTATCCCGGCGATAGTGTTTTATCTGATCTATCCGGCTGGACTGGTGTTTCTGGCAGTTCGGCCCGCATTCAGGCAAGGAGCGCTTTCTAACGCGGTCCTCTCTGGTGCCGTCCTGGGCTTTACTGCCTATGCAACCTATGACCTGACCAATCAGGCAACATTGATACGCTGGTCGACAGCATTGACGCTCGCTGATCTTTGCTGGGGTACGTTCCTGTCTGCAATTGCGAGTGGTGCCGGTTATTGGATAACCACGCGCCTTTTCGGCGGCTTCACTTCGGAAGGGCGCGGCTTGTAATGTGATTTCCTTATCACGATGCTTCTTTGGCAATGCCAGGCGGGATTGTTGCCGAAAAAAGTTCGCCGGGCACTTTTGAGCAAGCCGACGACAGTCAAGCGAAATAAAAGGCTTCCGGTCCACGAGGCTTTTTTTCTAGTCGTCGCCGGTGTCTGGAGCGTTACAATGGTGGTGCACTTCAGGTCGTGCCGGCCTCGGAACAGGTGTCCGAACCAGACCCTGTTTATCACCAGATTACCGTCCCAAATAGTTCGTGGGCGAAATTGTCGAGCTACCAATCGGCAAGGCTGAAAACGAGAAAGGCTGGCATTGCAACCGGCAAGAGGGGCGCCTACAGACGATTGATGCAGCCGCATGCGCCGGCCGATCCCGTCCTGGGCTACGGGAATGGCCGGCCGGCGCATTATGAGATGACGTCAGGCGGTGAGGTGCTGGTCGAAGAAGCTGTTGAGCTTGTCGAACGGGATCAGATCGACGCGGTCGTAGAGATCGACATGGCCCGCTCCCTTGACCCATACCAGTTCCTTCGGCTCGGACGCGCGCTTGTAAGCGTCTTCGCTAAATTCCTTCGAATGGGCCTGGTCGCCGGAGATGAACAGCATCGGGCGAGGGGAGATCGTCTCGATGTCGTTGAACGGATAGAAGTTCGCGAATTTGACGATACTGCTCATCGTCGGCTTCGTTGTCGTCTGGGGCGTGGCGCCGGTGGGGGTAAACTCGCCCCGCGGCGTGCGATAGAAATCGTAGAATTCGCGCTGCACCGGATCTGTGTCTGCCCTAAGGGCGAGCGTCGTTCCGCCGACATACTCGATTGCTCCACCGTCGGCTTCAGCCCAGCGCTGCTCGGCCGCTGCTGCGATGAACTGCTTGCGCTGCTCGACCGTCTGCGACTTGTTCAGGGCGTCACGGAAGGCAGCTCCCATATCGTACATGCTGACGGTGGCAATTGCCTTGATGCGCGGATCGATCTTGGCGGCGCTGATGACAAAGCTACCACTGCCGCATACCCCGATCGCGCCGATCCTTTGGCGATCCACGAAGACATGCGAACCGAGGAAATCTATGCCGGCACTGAATGCCTCAGCATAGACTTCAGGGGACACAAGATTGCGAGATTGTCCTTCGCTCTCGCCCCAGAAAGGCAGATCGATCGACATGGCGACAAAACCCTGCTCGGCCATCTTGGTCGCATAGAGGTTGGCGCTCTGCTCTTTGACAGCACCCATCGGGTGGCCGACGATGATGGCCGGGTTCTTTGCCGCCTGGTTGAGATCCTTGGGGAGATAGAGGTTGCCCGCGACATGCGTCTGGTACTGGGTTTTGAAGGTGACCTTCTGAAGGGTCACCCTGTCGCTGGTGTAGAAATTGGCGGCGCCGTTGGACATGTCTTGTGCCTCTGCAAAACTGGTGTTGAAAATGGACATCATGCCGAGAGCGGCCGCGGCGGCGCTCGACTTCAGGAGATTGCGTCTGTCGATACTGGAGTTCAGGGGCTGCGCGTCATTGAGTGCTTGCTTGTTAGTCATTTGCTGTCTCCTTCATGTTGAGTTTGAAACTGGGCCACGGTGGCATCGGCGGGAGCGTTCAGATCGGAATGATCCGAAGTGGAAACTCCCCTCGGGTAAGAAGCGGCTCGAAACCGAGATCGAAGCGGCCGAGACGGATCAGCCCTCTCGAATGCCGGTAGTCGGCGTGGTAGAAGACGAGATTGCCCCAAGGCGCGTAATAGGCGATGTCGCCTGGACGCCCGTCGCCAAAAGGGACATCCTGATGTTTGGTCAGCTTGCGCGGCAGATAGGCGATCTTTTCGTTGGTCGAGTAGTCCTCGATCTTGAGATCGAGCGGCAGCAATCCGAAAAGCTCCAGCGACGCCGGGCTTTCGTCGAGGGTTGCTGCCATCTGGTGATCGCTGAATGTCATCTTGAACTTCATGGCGCGTCCCATTTTATTCGACTGTGCGTGTGACCACGCCGGAGCTGAAGCCATGGCGACCATCGCTACGATCGCGGAACGGCGGTCGATCATGGCCAGACCCTTCGTGCCATCGGCCCGGCTGCGAATGCGAGGGTCGATGAAGCGGCAAGGAGCAAAGCGGCGAGCAGAAATGTCGTCCCCCAGCCGGCGCTGTCGAACAGTATCCCTCCGAATGAAGCGCCCAGTGTAATGGCCAACTGGATTGTCGCGACCTGCAGGCCGCCGCCCGCCTCAGCATCGTCGGGCATCGTCCGGGTCAGCCAGGTGCCCCAGCCGACAGGCGCGGCTGTGGCGAACAGTCCCCAAGCTAACAGCAGGAGAGCTGTGGCCGTGACCGATGAGCCGAAAGCGATCAATCCGAGTGCAATCACGGCCATGATGAGAGGGATCGCACCGAGGATACTGAACAGCCGCTTCTGGAGAAGGTAGCTCACCCCATATGTCCCAGCGACACCCGCGAGCCCCATCAACAGGAGCAAAAGCGAGAGTGTGGAGATGGACACGTTCGTCACGGTTTCCAAAAAGGGGCGCAGGTAGGTGAACAGTGCGAACTGGCCCATGAAGAGCAGCATGATGGACGCCATGCCAATAGCGACCTGAGAATGGGTGAGCAGCCTGAAGACGTTGCTCGGGCCTTCGCTGCGTTTCGGCGGTAACGAGGGAAGGCTGACCCACTGCCAGACGAGAGACAACAGCGCCAGCGGCACGACCGCGAAGAATGCTCCACGCCAACCGACATAGTTCCCGAGAAAACTGCCGAGCGGCGCAGATATCGTCGCCGCAATGGCATTGCCTGCATTGAGCATCGCCAGTCCCTTGGGAACAGATTGTTCGGGTACCAGCCGCATGACGACCGCCGCCGACATCGACCAGAAGCCGCCGATCGCCACGCCGAGCAGAGCGCGGCCTATCATCAGCACCAGATAGTTCGGGGCGAAGGTTACGATAGTTCCGGAGACGATCAGGAACAGCGAAAACGACGTCACCACCACACGCCGGTCGATCCGCTGCGTCAGCCCTGCAACGAAGAGACTTGTCACCACCGCGAAGACGCCGGAAATCGAGATCGCCTGGCCCGCATGTCCTTCGGTCACATCGAGATCTGTGGCGATCGGCGACAGAAGGGCGACAGGCATGAATTCCGATGCGATCAGGACGGCAACGCAAAGCGCCAGCGAGAAGACAGCGCCCCAGGCAGCAACCGTTACTTTGGTGTCTGGCGCATTTTTGAGTATCGCGTCTGGCCCGAATGGGCCGATGTCGTCTGTTCTTTGCTGAGCTTGATAGGTCATGGCCAAAATATAGTCTGACGCGACTTCGAACAGTCAAAGGCTCTCGATCGGGTCCGCGGTTTTCACATCGTGATCGCCGCAAGCGGTATGTGCGAAGCTGGCCGTATCCGGCATCGCTTGAAGAACTGGCTATGGAGAGAAGAGGCAACCGTGCTGTTTGTCGGCTATCAGGCGGCCGGCACACTTGGAAGACTACTCGCCGGTGGAACGACGCCCGTAAAGATCCAGGGCGAGGAGATCACGGTCAGAGCGCAAATCCGCCAGATCGATGCCTATAGTGGTCATGCCGACGGTCCCGAACTGGAGCGCTGGTTGCGAAGCCGCTTGCCAATCTCGCACGGGATCTTCCTCGTGCATGGGGAGGAAGCCGCCTTGACCGCGATGAGGCACCGCGCTGCCGACTGCACACCCGCGACCCCGGTATTCGTGCCGTTCATCGATAGCGCATTCACCCTTAACGATGGTGGCCCAACCGATATCTCCGTGTCCATGCCATCGCCGAGAATCGATCCCCTGACCATCGGGCACAGAGACTGGAATAATGACTATCAGGTGCTCTTGCAGGACATCAACGAGGCGGTTCGCGCCGCGGCCGACGATCGCTCCAGAGCCATCCTTTTGCGCAAATTCCGGCGAGTCTTGCAGGACGAACGGTAAGCGTTGGCCACGGCTGTTTTTGCGCGACGGAGGTCGGATCAAATGAGTGCACTGTCCAATGTCAAACTAGAAAGATACCGCGTCGCTATCCTGGTGACGGTGGCGGCTGTGGGCCTGATCACCGGGCTGCTGGCTCAGCACTATCAGCTTTATTATGTTGCGCAAATCGCATGGTCGTCGGCGAGCTGCGTGGTCATCGCCGTGCTTGCGATTCAAGTGGTTCAGGCGCTGCGCGGCGGCGATTTCGGCCTTGATATCGTTGCTCTGATCTCCATGTCCGCTGCTCTTGTCTTTGGCGAGCATCTGGCGGCAAACGTTGTTGCCCTAATGTATGCTGGCGGGCAGTGGTTGGAAGACCTTGCTCGCCAAAGGGCCGGACGCGAAATGAGCGCGTTGTTGGGACGGGTAGCGCGGACCGCCATGCGATATCGTGGTAATGCACTGGAAGAGGTGGCGCTCGGTACAGTCCGGCCGGCGGACAGACTGCTGATCCGAGAGGGTGAGGTGCTACCGGTCGACGGCCGTGTCGCAAGTGAATACGCCACTCTTGATCTGTCCACCCTTACGGGCGAATCCTTGCCCAGGACTTTTAGCAGGGGTGAGGAAGTGTTTAGTGGTTCGAGCTGTGTCGGGCCAGTCTTCGATCTGAGCGTAAGCCGGCCGGCATCCGAGAGTGCTTATGCCAATATTCTGCGCCTGGTAAAGGCGGCACAGGACAGCAAGGCTCCTCTGTCGCGCATGGCCGATAGATATGCGGCCGGCTTCCTATTGCTTACGCTCGCAATGGCCCTGGCGACGTGGGCGTATAGCGAGGATACCATGCGGGTCGTTGCCGTGCTTGTGGTTGCGACACCGTGTCCCCTTATCCTCGCAGTCCCGATCGCATTGATCGCAGGCATGTCGCGCGCTTCGCGCATCGGTGTGCTGATTAAAGGAAGCGAAGCGCTGGAGACGTTAGCAAACATTCGCACGGCAGTGCTGGACAAGACCGGCACCATAACGTCTGGACAGGCGAAACTCGTGGAGACAAGGGTGCTGGCACCCTACACAGACCAGGATCTGCTCACATATGCGGCGAGCCTAGATCAGGCTTCGGCCCATGTGACCGCGACAGCGCTGATCCGCGAAGCGGCCGAACGGAGCCTGACGCTCATTCCTCCAACGAATGTCGACGAGACACCCGGCTCTGGGCTGGAGGGTGTGGTCGCCGGCCGGAAAGTTATCGTTGGTGGCATCGCGTTTGTCCGTGAACGCTGTACCGCCTCGGAGCGTGACAGTGTGACCGAGATCGGCGCATCCGACGGTCTTCCAAATGCTATGACCGTGGGCGTTGGCCTGGACGGCCGATTTGCCGGCATCCTTACATTCGCGGATCAGATGCGGCCAGATGCAACCACTGTCATAGAGAATTTGCGAGATTCAGGGATAGACAGGATCATATTGGCATCCGGCGACCGAGCTGCAATTGCGGAAAGCATGGGCAGGGCGGTGGGAGTTGACCTCGCACTCGGTGATCTGTCGCCCGAAGCCAAGGTGCGGATCATTCAGGACGAGCGGCATCGCGGCCCGGTCATGATGGTAGGCGATGGCGTCAATGATGCCCCGGCACTCGCTGCCGCAGATGTCGGTGTGGCCATGGGAGCCAGAGGCAGCGCGTCTTCCTCCCAGGTGGCAAGCATCGTCCTCATGGTCGACGAACTCAAGGCACTTGCAGCGGCAATGACAATTGCTCACCGTAGCAAAAAAATCGCAATGGAGAGCGCAATTGTAGGGCTTGGCCTCTCCGTTTCGGCCATGATCGCGGCCGCGTTCGGATATCTTTCTCCAGTTGAGGGCGCGGTAATACAGGAAGGCATCGACCTTGTGGTCATCCTGAATGCGCTGCGAGCACTGCGCTAAAGATTATCGCGCGGCCCCTTGAAATCTGTTCAATAGGCTTTGCCGAATCCGCTTCCTGATTGATCCAGTTGATGGTCATGACGTGCTTAAACTATGGGGTGATCCATCCAAGTATGCCATTCCGGTCACCATGCCATCTTGTTCTAACGGGCTGGGGGCGATCGATACATGTCTGCGGTAGGCTCACGTGCGCGCTGCTATCAAACTTCCATGGAAACCCCTAGCGTGCGAGGGATCCTGAAATACGGTGCCGATCCCGACAAGCACAGGCTGCTCGTATCCGAAATGTTCCATTGCTGCCGGGAGTGAACTCAAGCTGCCAGACCATCGCTTCTCGTTCCGCCGTGTGATGGATTGCATGATAGTTGCGGGTGTATCCTGGGAAAGCCCCGCAGCGATCAGCCTGCCCGAGAGTTCGCTGGCCGTGCGGCCCGCCATATAGTAGATCGTCGTGGTGTGCGGATCCGTGAGGCTCGTCCAGTCCAAGTTGTCAGGCAATGCACCCTTGCGGGAATGTCCGGTGACAAAACGAACGGATTGCGCGCAGTCGCGATGAGTCAGCGATATGCCGAGTTGCGAGGCCATGGCGCTGGCAGCCGTGATGCCCGGCACGACATCAACGGAAATGCCGGCCTGCTGCAGGCAGGCGATCTCCTCGCCGGCCCGCCCAAAGATCATTGGATCTCCGGATTTGAGGCGCACCACCCGTTTGCCGGCATTCGCAAGTGCCAGCATCATATCGTTGATGTCTTCCTGACGGCAGCTTTCCCGACCGCCGCGCTTGCCGACAAGCATGCGCTTTGCCTCGCGGCGTGACAGTTCGAGCACTTCGTCGGAAACCAGGTCGTCGAAGAGTATGACATCCGCCGCCTGCAGCGCTCGGACAGCTTTCAACGTCAGAAGCGCCGCATCGCCCGGACCGGCGCCGACGAGGGTGACATGGCCTTTGCCGGGCGGCAGATCGCCTGCCAGCCGGTCGGCATCGCGGATAAACTGACTTTCGGCTTGCGGCGAGGGCTCGTTCCTGAAGGCACGGTCGACGAAACGCTCCCAGAAGAGGCGACGTTGTGCACCGGGTTGAAGCCTCTCGTTCACCCGATCCCTCAGCCTCTGTGCCAACTCGGCCCAAGCTTTGAGTGACGCGGGAAGGAGCGTTTCTATCCGCCGGCGAATGGCCTGCGCGAGAATGGGCGCCGCGCCATCTGTCGATATCGATACGACGACTGGCGAGCGGTTGACGATCGAACCGAACTGGAACAGGCAAAATGCCGGCTTGTCGATCACGTTGACCGGCACGCCGGCCTGCCGTGCTGCCTCGAAGAATGCGCGGGCTTCGTACTCTTCGTCACAATCGCCAATCGCAAGTGCTGCGTCCTCGAAGGCGGCTGCATGCCACGCATGGTTATGGTGCGCGAAACTGCCCCGCGGATGGTGGGAGCCTCTGGCAATCAGGGTCTCGAATGTGTCCGACAGCCGTTCAGCATAGACATGCACATCTGCGCCGCAAGCGGCGAGAAGCTCGGCCTTCCATGCCGCGGCCTCGCTTCCCCCTGCGACGATCACCCGTTTGCCCTCCAAGGCCCAGAAGACAGGCAACTTGGCAAGCATCGTCATACGGGCGCCGCGTTCCGCCTCTTTCTCATTCCGCTGCTGTTGCAAGACAACCATCGATGATCCCCCTGATTTCGGCGCGGCATGAACCGCAATTTGTCCCGGCATTGGTCATGTGGCTCACTGCCTCAACGCTTGAGGCACCGCCGCGAATGGCAGCAATGATGTGGTTGATCCCGACCGAAAGGCAGGTGCAGATGGTGGCGCCCGGATCAGGCTGGTCTGCTCCGGGCCGACCGGCGATCACCGCGAATCTTCGCCGCACGTCCGCATGCGATGCCGTCAGCTGAGCGACGGCCCAATCTCGGGCAACGCCCACCGGTCCGCGGGAAAGGAAGAAGGCTGCAAGCAGCCTCTCGCCGTCGAAAAAGGCGAGGCGGACGTCCCCGTCCTGCCTGTCGATATAACCCAGAGGTTCGATACCGACCGGGATGTCGAAGGCGATGCGGCACCATTCTGCCAAATCCTCGACTGGTTCCGAGAACGCGATTTCGCTGCGCCAGCCGCCCGGTGCCCTGGCGCGTGCCCAATACAACGCGCCTCGGAAGTCGGGCATGGCGCTGGTCACAGCGAAACCGTAAAGCGCTCCGTCGAGGCCACTGGCTGCGACAGGCACGTTTTTTGAGGCGGGCTGGCCCGAGACAGGGTCTGTCACGGGCGGCACAAGGGCATCGATCCGGGCTCGCGAGGCAAACTGGTCATTCCAGTGCATCGGCACGAAGATATTGCCGCGTGCCTGCCGCGGCGTAATCAGTGCGCGCAGAATGACCTTGCCGTGGGAGCTGGCAAGCTCGACCAGCGCGGCGTCCTGAATGCCGAGTGCGGCTGCGTCGCTCGGGTGAATTTCCGCAAAGGGTTCGGCGATGTGGGCCGACAGCCTGTCGCTCTTGCCCGTGCGGGTCATCGTATGCCAGTGGTCGCGAACGCGGCCGGTATTGAGTGTCAGGGGGTAGGCCGAGCAGGTGTGATCCGTGACGGCAGGAGCTTTTATCGCCACAAAACGGGCCTTGCGATCCGGATGATAAAAGTCGCCCTTGGCGAAAAACCTTTTGCTGTCCTCTCTGTAATCCTCTGTCAAACTGGCGGGCCACTGGAAGGGCAGAAGAGCCTGATAGGTCCGCTCGTCGATATTTTGGCACGCACCTATATCGAAGTCTCGCCGTCCCTCGTTCTCAAAGGCTGACAAGGCCGCATGCTCGGCAAAGATCTCGGATGGGTGACGATAGTCGAAGCCGGAAAAGCCCATCCGCCGGGCCACCTCCGCCATTTGCCACCAGTCTGCCTTTGCATCGCCGGGATGGTCGAGGAAATCGCGCTGGCGCGAGATGCGGCGTTCCGAATTGGTAACGGTGCCCGCCTTTTCTCCCCACCCCAGCGATGGCAGAAGGACATGCGCATGACGCGTCGTATCCGTGTCCTGCAGCACATCGGAGACGACGACGAATGGGCAGGCCCTGATCGCGGCCTCCACCGCATCGGCATCGGGCATTGAGACGACGGGGTTCGTTGCCATGATCCACAGCGCCTTGATCCTGCCGTCCGCCACGGCGCGGAACAAGTCGACGGCCTTGAGGCCAGGTCTTGCTGCGATCATGGGGGATCGCCAGAAGCGCTGCACCCTGTCGCGATCCTCGGCGCTTTCGATCGCCATATGCGCTGCCAGCATGTTGGAAAGCCCGCCGACCTCGCGCCCACCCATGGCATTGGGCTGGCCTGTCAGCGAAAACGGTCCCATGCCCGGCCAGCCGATGCGGCCGGTCGCCAGATGGCAGTTGAGGATGGCATTCACCTTGTCGGTACCCGAGGACGACTGGTTGACCCCTTGGCTATAGCAGGTGACGACCTTACGCGTCGTCTCGAACAAGCGGTAGAAGGTAACCAACTCCGACTCACTGAGGCCCGTGCGTGCCGCGATATCGGGGAGCGCAAGCTGCGCGGCCGCCTGCAAGGCTTCCTCATAACCCGCAGTATGAGCCGACACATAGGCAGGGTCGATCGAATTGCTGGCGGCGAGATGGGCCAGAAGCCCCATGAACAGCGCGATATCACCATCTGGGCGGATCGCCAGATGAAGGTCGGCGATGTCGCATGTCATGGTACGGCGCGGATCGATGACCACCACCTTCATCTGCGGTCGGGCCGCCTTGGCGGCTGCTAGGCGCTGATAGATGACCGGGTGGCACCATGCGAGATTGGAGCCCGTCAGAACGACAAGATCGGCAAGCTCTATATCTTCATAGCTGCCCGGCACCGTGTCAGAGCCGAAGGCGCGGCGGTGGCCGGCCACCGATGACGACATGCAGAGCCGGGAATTCGTGTCGATATTGGCGGAGCCGATAAAACCCTTCATCAGCTTGTTGGCGACATAGTAATCCTCGGTCAGCAATTGGCCGGATACGTAGAAAGCCACCGCATCCGGTCCATGCTCTGCAATCACCGCCGAGAATGTCTGCGCGACGAGATCGAGTGCCTCGTCCCATCCGGTTTTTTGCCCTGCGATCTGCGGAAAAAGCACCCGCCCGTCGAGATCGATCGTCTCGGCCAGCGCCGACCCTTTGGAACAGAGCCGGCCAAGATTGGCCGGATGTTCCGGGTCTCCCTTGATGGTGACCGCGCCATTGTCGGATACGGTGGCGATTACGCCGCAACCGACACCGCAATAGGGGCAGGTGGTTTTCGTTTCCTTCGATCCTGCGGGCGACATTGTCGTCGACACGATGGGTGCCATGGCGGTCTACTCCGCCGCGAGCATCATCGCGCCCTCCAGCGCGATGAAGAGTTGGCCGTTCTCATTGCGGACAGGGATTGTCCGCACCTCGCCGTCATCGGCACCAAGCGCCTTGCCGCTCTCGAGCGAGATGACCCAGTTGTGCAGCGGGCAGGTGACGGACGTGCCATGCACGATGCCTTCGGAGAGCGGGCCTCCCTTGTGAGGGCAGCGGTTTTCGATCGCATGGACCTCGTGTTCGTCGGTGCGAAACACGGCAATGGTCATGTACGGAGTTTTGACGCAGCGCGCGCCAAGCAGCGGGATTTCGGTGATGTCGCCGATCGGATGCCAGTTCATGTCCATTGTTCTCACTCCGCAGCCTGGCCGAAGCCGATCGATGCCATCGGCCGGAACTCGTGCTTGTCCTTGCCGGATACGCGCTCCGACCAGGGGTCGACCTGGGCGAATGTCTGGGAAAAGACGAAACGGTCGTAGTAGCCGCGCCGTCTGTCGTGATCCTCGATGATCTGACGGCGGATCTCCTCAAGGCCGATACGCTTGGCCCATTTGTAGATCCGTTCGAGATAGCGGGCCTGCTCCCGGTACATCTGGGTCAGGGCCACGATATGTTCGAGCGCCTCGTCCTCGCTCTTCACGAGGCCCAGAACTTCCGTGCCCTTGATGTCGAGACCCGCAGCACCGGCAAAATGGATCTCGAAGCCGCTGTCGACGCAGATGACCCCTATATCCTTGCAGGTTGCCTCGGCGCAATTTCGCGGACAGCCGGAAACCGCCATCTTCAGCTTGGCCGGCGTCCAGGAGCCCCACATGAATTTCTCGATGCGGATGCCAAGCCCGGTCGAATCCTGCGTGCCGAACCGGCACCAGTCGGAGCCGACGCAGGTTTTGACGGTACGAAGGCCCTTGGCATAGGCCTGGCCAGAGATGAAGCCGGCTTTGCCCAGATCGGCCCAGACGGCCGGCAGGTCGTGTTTCTCTATGCCGAGAAGATCGATGCGCTGGCCGCCAGTCACCTTGACCATCGGTATCTCGAACTTGTCGACAACGTCGGCAATCGCCCGCAATTCCTGCGAATTGGTGACGCCGCCCCACATGCGCGGCACGACGGAATAGGTGCCATCCTTCTGGATGTTGGCGTGGATGCGCTCGTTGATGAAACGCGACTGATAATCGTCGGCATATTCATCCGGCCAGTCGCAGACGAGGTAGTAGTTGAGCGCCGGCCGGCACTTGGCGCAGCCGCAGGAGGTATTCCACTCCAGTTCCTGCATCACGGCGGGAATGGATTTCAGCCCCTTGGCCTTGATGAGACGGCGCACATCGTCATGGCCGAGATCGGTGCAGGCACAGATGGGCTGGACCGCTTTCGGATTGTAGGCGTCGCCGAGCGTCAGCGTCATCAGTTGCTCGACAAGGCCAGTGCAGGTGCCGCAGGAAGCCGACGCCTTGGTATGGGCGCGCACCTCGTCCAGCGTCGTCAGCCCCTTGGCCGTGATCGTCGATGTGATCTTGCCCTTGCATACGCCGTTGCAGCCGCAGATTTCTGCATCATCCGGCAAGGCTGCAACGGCCGCCATAGGGTCCAGCGGGGCTCCTCCCTGATAGGCCTGGCCAAAGATCAGGGTGTCGCGCATCTCGGAAATGTCGACGGCCTTCTTTTTCAGGTCGTTGAACCAGGCACCATCGGCGGTTTCGCCGTAAAGGACGGTGCCAATGATCCGGTTGTCCTTAAGGACGATGCGCTTGTAGATGCCGGCCGTCGCATCGCGAAGGACGATCTCCTCGCGATCGTCGCCATCGGCGAAATCGCCGAGCGAATAGAGGTCGATACCGGTTACCTTGAGCTTGGTCGGCGTGTCGGTGTGAACGAAGGCAGGCGTCGGGTCGTCGGCAAGGTGGGAGGCTGCAACGCGCGCCATCTCGTATAGCGGCGCGACGAGGCCATAGACCATGCCGCCGACCTCGGCACATTCGCCGAGCGAATAAATGTCGCCATCGGATGTCCGCATGCCGGTATCGACGACGATGCCGCGATTGACGGCAAGGCCGGCATCCCTGGCGAGATTGATGTTCGGACGGATGCCGACCGCCATGACGACCAGATTGGCCGCAATGACGGTGCCGTTATCCAGCTCCACGCCCTCGACCTTTCCGTCGCCGATGATCGCCTTGGTATTGGCCTTGCAGATCACCTTGATGCCGCGCTCCTCGACGGCCTTCTGCAGTAGGTAGCCGGCAGCGGGATCGAGCTGGCGCTCCATCAGCGTCGGCATGACATGCAGCACGGTAACGTCCATGCCGCGCAGCGCGAGGCCGGCTGCCGCTTCGAGGCCGAGAAGCCCGCCACCGATGACGACGGCCTTGGCGCGCGACTGTGCGGCAAGCAGCATAGCATCGACATCGTCAAGATCGCGATACGAGACGACGCCCGGCAGATCCTTGCCAGGAACGGGAATAATGAAGGGCACCGAGCCGGTGGCAATCACCAGCTTGTCGTAGCTCTCCGTCACACCGTGATCGGAGGTCACGGTCTTGGCATCGCGATCGATGGCGACGATCTTATGGCCCTTGTAGAGCGTAATGCCATGGTCGATGTACCAGCCGTCGCCATGAATGACGATCTGCTCGTAGGTCTTTTCGCCTGATAGGACAGGCGAGAGCATGATGCGGTCGTAATTGACGCGCGGTTCGGCGTTGAAGATCGTTACCGAATAGCGGCCTGGGGCGTGTTCGAAGAGATGTTCCAGCATGCGGCCAGGCGCCATGCCGTTGCCGATGACGACGAGTTTCTCAATTGCGGTTTCGGACATGGGTTTACTCCGCAGCTTCAACGAAGCGGTGACGTTCGTAGAGGAATTTCAGCACGGCCTCGCGGCACTTGAGGTAGGTGCGGTCACCCGCAAGCTCGATGCGGTTGCGCGGCCTCGGTATGGCGACATCGAGCACCTCACCGATGTGGGCGGCCGGCCCGTTGGTCATCATCACAATGCGATCCGACAGGAGCACTGCCTCGTCGACGTCATGGGTTATCATCACCATCGTGTTGCCGAGGCGGGCGTGGATTTCCATGACCGCATCCTGAAGATGGGCGCGGGTGAGGGCGTCCAGCGCGCCGAAAGGTTCATCGAGCAACAGGATCTTCGGCTCCATGGCAAGCGCACGGGCAATGCCGACGCGCTGTTTCATGCCGCCCGAAATCTCTGACGGGCGCTTGTCCTTGGCATGCGCCATCTGCACGAGGTCGAGATTGGCCATGACCCAGTCGTGCTTTTCGCTCTTGGTCTTGGTGGCTCTGAAGACCTTGGAGACAGCTAGATTGACATTCTCGTAGACGGTCAGCCATGGCAGCAGGGAATGGTTCTGGAACACCACGGCACGTTCCGGTCCGGGCGCGTTGACCTCTCTGTTCTCCAGGAGCACGGCGCCATTCGAAACCGGTGTCAGACCGGCGATCAGGTTGAGCAGGGTGGATTTCCCGCAGCCCGAGTGACCGATTATCGAGACGAATTCGCCCTTGTCGATGGTGAGGTTGATGTCTTTCAGCACTTCTGCGCGCGAGGCACCGCGATCGAAATACTTGTCGATGTGGTCGAGCTTGAGATAAGCGTTCATGAAAATCCCCTCAATTGGCCGAGGTGCCGCGGGTGACGAGCTTGCCGATCGCGGCTACCAGCTTGTCGAGGATGAAGCCGACGACGCCGATATAGGCGAGGGCGACGATGATGTCGGGCAGGCGCGACGAGTTCCACGCATCCCAGATGAAAAAGCCGATTCCGACACCGCCGGTCAGCATTTCGGCCGCCACGATTGCAAGCCAGGACAGGCCGACACCGATGCGAAGCCCGGTGAAGATATAAGGGGCGGCCGATGGCAGCATGATCTTGAAGAAGAATTCCAGCTGGTTGAGGCGCAGTACCTTGGCGACGTTTCGATAATCCTGAGGAATATTGCGCACGCCGACAGCCGTGTTGATGATGATCGGCCATATGGAGGTGATGAAGATCACGAAAATGGCCGAGGGATTGGCGTTCTGGAAGGCGGCAAGCGAAAGCGGTAGCCATGCGAGCGGCGGCACTGTGCGCAGGACTTGGAAGATAGGGTCGAGGCCGCGCATAGCCCAAACCGACTGGCCGATGACGGCGCCGACGACAATGCCGACCACTGCTGCCATGCCGAACCCGTAAGCGACACGCTGGAGCGAGACGAGAACCCGCCAGCCGAGGCCGATATCCTGCGAGCCGTAGTTGAAGAACGGATAGGCGATCAGGTCATAGCTTTCGGCCCATACCCGGCTCGGCGAGGGCAGGGAGGCATTGGGTGACGAACAGAGCGCTTCCCATGCCAGAAGGATGAGTAGGATCACGACCAGCGGGGGGACGACATTGCGAAGCAAGGCGCCACCAAGTTTGGCCGCATCGAACTTAGGCATAGTTCTGCCGTTGAAGTGGACGACATTTGCCTGCGGCTTGGCGCCATCGATCGGGCCAGCGGTCGGCTCGATGCTTGCGGTTGGCGTTTCCTGTTTTGCCAGGGCTGACATTACGTGCTCCATGGAAAGGCTTGAGGGAGAAGGGGCCGGCACGCGTCTCTGCGCGCCGGAGCGGTCTGCCGGTCGTTCAGGAGACGGTCTTGATCGTCAGGCTGTCGAGATAGGCCGTCGGGTTGTCGGGATCGAAGATCTTGCCGTCGAAGAACGTCTCTTTGCCACGCGAGGCGGAGGCTGGAATGTCGCTTGCGGCAACGCCCAGTTCCTTGGCTGCATCGCGCCACAGGTCTTCGCGATTGACCTGATCGACCAGCTTCTTGACGTCGGTGCCGGGCGCAAACGTGCCCCAGCGGATGTTTTCCGTGACAAACCAGGCATCATGGCTCTTGAAGGGGAAGGACGCCTGATCGCGCCAGAACTTCATGTAGAGGTCGGTACCCTTGATATTCCGGCCGTTGCCGTAGTTGATGTCGCCCTTCAGGCGGCCTACCACATCCTTCGGTGGCACGTTAAACCATTGGCGGCGGCCCAGAATGTCTGCCATCTCTTCCTTATTTTCCATCTTGTCTGCCCATTGCTGAGCCTCCATGACGGCCATAAGCAGGGCCCTCGCCGCATTCGGATTCGTCTCGACCCAATCGGCGCGCAGGCCGAGCGCCTTTTCCGGATGATGCTTCCAGAGTTCGCCGGTGGTACAGGCCGTAAAGCCGATACCCTGATTGACCAACTGTTCGTTCCATGGCTCTCCCACACAGAACGCGTCCATGTTGCCAACCTTCATGTTGGCGACCATCTGCGGCGGCGGAACGACGATCGTGGATACGTCCTTGTTCGGGTCGATGCCGCCGGCTGCAAGCCAGTAACGGACCCAGAGATCGTGTGTGCCGCCTGGGAAGGTCATTGCCACCTTCACCTCATTACCGGCCGCCTTCTTCTTGGCGAATGCTTCTTTGAGCTTTGAGGCATCGAGTTCGACGCCGGTTCCCGCATAGTCCGCGGCAACCGAAATGCCCTGGCTGTCGAGATTGAGGCGGGCGAGGATCGCCATCGGCACTGGCTTGTTGTTCTGGGTCACCTTGCCGGTATGCATGAGATACGGGAGCGGCGAGAGGATATGCGCGCCGTCAATGCCGTTGGCTGCGCCGCCGAGCACGAGATTGTCGCGGGTCGCTCCCCAAGAGGCCTGTTTAGTAACCTCGGCGTCCGGCAGCCCGTGTTTGTCGAAAAGGCCCTTTTCCTTCGCCACGATCAGCGCTGCGGCGTCCGTGAGCGCTATGTAGCCGAGCTTGATGCCCTTAACCTCCGGCCCCGGCGCTGCGGCAAAGGCGCCGGACGGGAAGGCTGCCTTAACTGCGCTGACGAGAGCGGCGGTGGTTGTGGTCTTCAAAATGGTGCGGCGGGTGATGCCGGTCTTCACAAATCGGGTCATAGGCAGGTTCCCTCTGCTGGTTTTTTGGAAAAAGCGCATAAAAAAACGCCGCTCGGAGATCGCGCCTCAAAGATTGGAAATCCCGGGCAGCAAAAACCTTGCGACGTCGATGTCGTTTGAGAACGCTTTCGCGCGTTCATGAGCCCAGATCACCGTTGACCGGAGCAAATCCATAAAAGCAAGTAGTGTGCCAGATTGACGGCGTCAGACTATCGCGATGAAATTACTTGGATATTCTTCGGGCTCGATTTGCGCCGAACCGTGGGGCCACAGATGCTCTGCGAATATTTTGTGCTGATGCTGCCAAATATGCGCGCAAAGGATAAGCAGTACATGACACGCATCATCGCATTTATATGAGGTGTCTTCAGCCCTAAGAGGCGGCACCCGTTCCGAGCGTCGCGATATAGTCGGGTATGGCAGCAGGATCGAATACGTGCCCGTCCATGAACCGGTCGCCTTCCAGATTGCCTTCGACCGTTATATCCTGGCCCGTGGGTGCGGAACCGAGCGCGGCCTTATACAGGTCTGGTCGGTATGCACTTGCGGCGGCAAGCAACCCTTCCTCGTTATAGGTCGTCTGGCCCCAACGGATCATCTGACTGTAAATCCAGAGCGCATGCCCCGGTTTGGGATAGTTGGCAAAACGCCGGTTGAACGTGAAATAGTCAGGGATCAGGCGCCCGTTACCCTTCGCGTCCAGACTAAACTCGCCGGCAAGGACCTGACGGATGATGCCGATGGGTGCGGCGATGTACCGGGAATCAGCTAGTGCCTCGGAAAGTCCGTCGTGGTTTTCCGGCGTGTCGCACCAGCGCGCTGCCGCGTCGAGCGCAACGATCAGACGCGAGACGGTGTCCGAATGGCTGGCGGCCCATTCCGGCCGCATGGCAACCACCTTTTCAGGCGCGGAAGGCCAGATGTCCTGTTTGGCGGCGACGATTCGTCCAACGCCGCGCTCCGATGCAACCATGTTCCAGGGTGCTCCGACGCAGAAACCGTCGATGGCGCCGGCTGCGAGGGCATCGGATGTCATCGACGGCGGCACGACGACGAGCTTCACATCCCGATCGGGATCAATGCCGCCTGCGGCAAGCCAGTAGCGGAACTCGTAATTATGCGACGAGAACGGGTAGGTGACCCCGAGGCGCGGCACGGCTTCACCCTGTTCGCGCATTACCTTCAGCAGACTAGCCAATGCGCGAGCGTTTTCCAGCGCGCTCGCCGTTTCGGCAAGGTGGCCGACCTCCAGCATCCGTTCGAATAGGCGGAGCGACAGTGTGATTGCGTTGCCGCCACGACCGAGCGAAAACGGGGTAATGGTTGGGGAGGGATTTGAGCCGAGGCCAAGCATGGAGGCAACCGGCATGGGTGAAAGCATATGGGCGATATCGAATTGACGAAAGGCAAGCCGATCTCGGATGTTGGCCCAGGAGACATCTTTCACCATCTCGAGTGCCAGCCCTTCTTTTCTTGCAAAGCCGAACTCTGCGGCCGCAATCAGGACGGATGCATCGACGAGCGGGATGAAGCCGGCACGCAGGATCTTTTGTTCCGGAGCGCCAATGGTGGCGGGCGCACCGAGATCATTTCCAGCCCGATCTGTTCTCTTCATCATCTTAACTCTGCATCCTCCTGCCCATATCCATCACATCAGAAGACCTGCGGCAGTCACTAGGCTTTGCGCAATTTCAGCCATTTTCTTTTTTTCGTTCATTGCTGTCTGACGCAACAATGCAAAGGCCTCCTCCTCCGAAAGCCCGCGCATTTTCATGAGTATGCCTTTAGCTCGCTCCACGACCTTACGCTCCTCAAGCGCGGATCGAGCTTCGGCTAGTTCTTGCTGCAGTCGACTAAAGGCGTTGAAGCGGCTGACGGCCATGTCGAGAATGGATTTGACGCGTTCCTTCTTAAGGCCGTCGACAACATAAGCGGAAACGCCTGCCTCCATGGCAGACTCGATCAAGGCGGTGTCGGATCGATCCACGAACATCGCAATCGGGCGACTGACGGTGCGAGTCAGCTGGAAAAGATGTTCCATCATATCCCGGTTGGGGTTTTCGATGTCGATGATGATGACGTCCGGCTGTTGCGTCTCGATGATGCGGGCAACGCCATTGACCTCATGAATGACCGTGACATTGCTGTGACCGGCCTCGTTCAGGCCTTCCTCGATGATCGAGGCGCGGATGGCGTTTTCATCTATAACCAAAATTGTCAGATCGGATTTTGCCATTGCCACCCTCAGTCAATGGCGCTGGGCGAACAGGCGGCGAAATTTCCGGTGGCGATCAATGTCGTCCACGGCAATGAAATGGGCCGGCCTGGCGAAATGGTTGTGGTCATTCCGCAGGCAGCCGGGATAATGCGAATGAAAGGCGGATACGGCGCCAAGGATATCCCCTTTTTGACTTTGAGAGGGAGAAGCAATCCGCATGCCATGCCTTCCAGCGCGCAGGTCTCGACCGATTGAGTGCCTTGCGTTGGAAGGGATATGTGTCCTGCCTGTTTTATGAGCAATTCCTGTAAGTCGATTGACAAAACTTACGGCACGGCAGGACACTCAAGGATCTGTCAAATGTTCAGAAGAAACCCCGGTTCTTTCAAAATATGCTCAACGCCCCTCTGTACGTGGCTGGTGATGATCTGCCTTGCGCCATCTGCGTCTCTCGCAAGCGCCCGTTCAAATAGCAGCTTGTGATCGTCGACGACCGCAGTGCCTCGAAAACTGCCAGCGAGCATATGATATCGAAGGAAACGATCGAAGACCGAGGACAGGTTTTGCAGAAGCGTTGTCGACTTGCTTGCCGCAACGATCGCCCGGTGAAACTCCCAGTCACATCTGACCCAGTCGATCGTGCGGGCAATATCTCCAGCGAGAAGCCTGCGCTCCACCGCAGCCAATCGATGATGCGCGGCCACGATCGAGCCTTCCCACTCAAGATCTCCGGTGGCGAATGAAAGGCCGATAGCATGGCATTCCAACACGATGCGAAGGTCGGCCAGCTCTGTCAGTTCTCGCCTGGATACTGGACTGACCTCAAATCCACGCTGCCCTTCTGCAAGCACAAGATTCTCTGCCGACAATCTGCAAAGGATCTCACGTAGTGACGAAATGCTGATCGAGTATCGCTCGCGAGCCTTTTGAAGCTTGATCTTGGAGCCTGGCGGCAAGGTCCCGAGTATGATGTCCTGTCGCAACCGGCGAAAGACCGCATCGCTGACGCTTTCGCTGAGGTCGTTCACCCGTTCGTGCTCAAATGATCGTTCTTCACGCATGATCAATCCTGAAGCGGCGACTTTCTCGCCAAAGCATGTTCCACGCCTCCCTCAATGTGCAGGCCGAGGATCTTTTTCGCCGTCTTCTGGTCTCGCTCGAGGGCAGCGTCCAGAAGACGCTTGTGTTCGTCTGCAGCGATCTTGCCGCGATAGGAGAGGGCAACCATTTGGTAGCGGAGATATTTATCGAAAATGGCGGCATGGGTTTCCATCAGCAATCTCGACCCACAAGCGGAAATCAGAGCCTGGTGAAATTCCCAGTCATAACGCTTCCAGTCTTCCGTCTGACTGGTATCGCCGCTGGCCATGACGCTCTCCATGCGGGCAAGTTTGTAATGCGCAGATACGAGCCGTGCTTCCCAGTCGACGTCACCCCTCTCGAAGGATTGCTCCAGCGCGTGTGTCTCCAATAGCAGGCGCAGTGCGGCGATCTCTTTCAAATCGGTCGATGACATCGGCGCCACATGAAAGCCGCGTTGGCCCTCCGCCACGACAAGTCCTTCGGAGGCAAGACGGTTGAGGATCTCCCTCAGCGTGCTGACGCTGGTGTCATAAGTCTCCTTGAGCTTCTCGAGCTTAAGCTTCTGACCGGGAGCGAGGCGCCCGAATATGATATCGGCTCGAATTCGCTTGTAGCTGTTTTCGGCAACGGTTTCGGTGGCTAGATCGGAAAGCATGTGCGCATCTCGGAGATTTTCTCAATCCTCATACATATTTTGTCTGCTCGTTTAAACCCATCCGGTCACGCTCAACAGATTGGCTCACCATCGATCAAAGCCTCGGCAAGCCTTCCGGCCTGAGAGCCTTCTTCAATGCAGCAATGCGGAAGATGGCGTTGGCCGCGCCATATCCGCGATAGCCGCTACGTTGCACGATCTCGAAAAAGAAGCCTTCGCCGAACGTCGTGCTGTAAATCTGGAAATATTCGCCGTGGTCGTCTCTGTCGTAGAGAATATTGTCGGCCTTCAATCGCTCCGTCAGGGCCGGGTCCAGGCCGAATCGAGCTTCTATATCGCCGTAATAGTTCGGAGATATGGGCAGGGGTTCGAAGCCGTTTTTGCGCAACGCGGCAACTGTCTCGAAGATGTCCTCGGTGTGAAAAGCGAGGTGCTGTATGCCCGAGCCGAACCGTTCCGCGATGAAATGGCCAGCCAATGTGCGGCGGTTCTCCGCTCCATTCAGTGTCAAGCGCAGGCTGCCTGACTTATTTTCGACCACCTGGCTGCGCACCACCCCGGACGGGTCGATGATGTCGACCATCGGCGTCTTATCGGCTTCGAATATGGAGGTGTAGAACAACAGCCAGGTCAGCATCTCATCGTAAGCGACGGTCTGGGCAACGTGATCGATATGGGCAAGATGCGCTGCGGCGATGTCCGCGTCTTCGGAAGCCGGCGTGAAGTCGATCTCCGCGAAACGGCCAAGGTTGCCTTTCTCGTCGAGGAAATAGATCAGTCCGCCGCCGACACCGCGGATCGCCGCGATCTGCACTTCGCCTTGGCTGACCAACTGCTCGAATGGTTCGGCGCCGAGCGCGATTGCGCGCGCATAGGCCGCGCCCGCATCATCGACAATCAGTGCGACCGCATAGGCAGACGTGCCGTGTACTGCAAAGGAGGCGTTTGCAAAGCCCTTTTCGTCTGTGTTGAGCAAAAGGCGGATTTTGCCCTGCTCGAAAATCGCGACTTTCTTGGAGCGATGAACCGCAGTCTTTCTGAAGCCTAGCGTCTTGAGAATGGCGGCAAGGTTTTCGCTGTCTTTTTCATCGGCAGAGAACTCGACGAACCCTATGCCCTTCACGTCGGCGCGATCCGGCATTTCCGGGACGGTTAGTGTTGAGGCATCCGGATTTCGACGAACCTGATCGCCGAGATAGACCAGCGAACGGTGACCGTCGGCCGCAATCGTCTTTGGAGAGCCGCCGCGGAACTGGTCATTGAAGATTTCCAGCGACAGATAACCATCATAGCCCGTCGCGGCGATGGCTTCGGTGAACTCCCTTACCGGCAGGTCGCCTTCGCCCGGCATGTTGCGGAAATGGCGTGACCAGTAGAGCAGATCCATCTCGATCAGCGGCGCGTCAGCCATCTGCACGATGAAAATCTTGTCCTTTGGTATGGAGCGGATCGATCCGACGTCGATCTTTCGTGACAGGGTGTGAAAACTGTCGAGTATGAGGCCGATATTGGGATGATCGGCGCGCCGCACGATTTCCCAGGCATCGCGGTGGTCATTGATATGCCGGCCCCATGCGAGAGCCTCATAACCTACGCGAAGCCCGCGCTTCGCCGCCCGGTCGCCCAATTCGTGGAAATCTGCTGCAGCCCGATCGATACCGCCAAGCGATGCAGGCGAAACATTGGAGCAGACGAGGACGAGGTCGGTGCCGAGTTGCTGCATGATGTCGAATTTGCGCTCGGCGCGATCGAAAGTCCGGCTGCGCAACGGTTCCGGCATGCCCTCAAAATCCCGGAACGGTTGGAAAAGCGTGATTTCCAGTCCGTGGTCGCGAACCATTCGTCCGACATCGGCTGGACTGCCGTCGAAGGCCAGGAAATCATTTTCGAAAATCTCCACCCCGTCGAACCCGGCTGCAGCAATGGCCGCCAGTTTCTCGGGAAACTCTCCGCTGATCGACACCGTGGCAATCGATGTTTTCATTGTTTCCTCCTCCTGAAACAATCCGCTTTTTGCACTGCAAAAAAATCGTAATGCAATTTTCCACACAAATGTCGAAATGCATTTTGTAGGAGATTATAGAAAAACTCTGTTGATTTGAAAATGGGCTTATGTCAATTTTGATGTGTTACCAGCTGGAGGAGAGCTGGCAGGCCTTTTGGGCCATCAGAGGAGGAGCACCTAATGTTTGGATTCAAATTGAATCGGCGCCGCGCCTTGTTGGGCGCCGCGGCAATTATCGCCGCAGCATCGCTTTCGCAGCCGGCTGCGGCTATCACGCCGGCCGAGATCAAGGCCAAGGGTAAGCTGGTCGTGGGCATCCAAGGCGACAACCCGCCTTGGGGTTTTGTCACGAGCGCAGGCAAGCAGGACGGCTTTGATGCCGAAATGGGCGCCCTGTTCGCCAAGGAACTCGGCGTCGAGGTGGAATTCGTTCCGCTCGAAGTCAATAACCGCATTCCCGCACTCACATCAGGCCGCGTCGACATTCTGTTCGCGACAATGGCGATGTTGCCGGATCGCGCCAAGGCCGTGCAGTTCAGCCAACCTTACAATGCGAACGCCATCGTCCTGATCGGGCCGAAGGACAAGTCGATCAAGACGAATGATGACATGGCCGGCTTGACGATCAGCGTCGCCAAGGGTGCAGCCCAGGATACTCAGGTCACTAAGAATGCCCCGCCTACCGCGACCATTCGCCGGTATGACGGCGACGCAGCAAGCGTTCAGGCGTTGGCTTCCGGCCAGGTCGACGCGCTCGGCGGCAACATCTTCTATCTCGATCGCGTCGAGAAGGCTGTTCCGGGCAAATTCGAAAACAAGCTCGAATTCCAGAAGCTCTACAACGGCGCCTGCACGCGCTTGGGCGAGAAAGAGATCAATGTCGCGGTAAACGAGTTCATCGACAAGATCAAAGGCAATGGTGAACTGAAGAAGATCTACGACAAGTGGATGAAGGTTCCGGTGCCGGAATTCCCGAAGAGCCTTGAAGGTATTCCGTTCACCGCGAAGTGAGCTTCAGCTCTTCGTAAACTCTGAATTTCGCGTGGTGGCACCCGAATGAGGTGCCAGCGTCGGCGCATGGCAAATCCTTGCGCCGACGCTTCCCGGAGTTTTCTTCATGAACAAGACGATCTTTGTCCTTAACGGACCCAACCTCAATCTTCTGGGTGAGCGGGAGCCGTCCATATACGGCACGACAACCCTTGGCGACATTCGCGAGCGATGCGAGGCGAAAGCCGCGTCGCTGGGTTTCTCGGTCGATTTTCGCCAGACGAATTTCGAGGGCGAACTGGTGGAATCCGTCCATCAGGCGCGAAAGGATGCTTGTGGCATCATCATCAATCCGGCCGGATACACTTTCACGTCCATCGCCCTGCTGGACGCACTGAAGACTTTCGACGGCGCGAAGATAGAGCTGCACATATCCAACGTGCATGCCCGCGAGAGCATCTATCACAACTCCCTGATTTCACGCACCGCGACCGGCATCATGATCGGCTTCGGAGCCCGCGGTTACGAACTGGCGATCGAAGCCATGGCCGACATGGTCGAGCCGTCGTGAGAACGCGCCGCAGGAGATATCATGAACTATACCCTTGATTTCACTCCGGTCATCGACGGTCTGCCAAACCTTCTATGGGCCTGTCTCGGAACATTCACGCTGGCCATTTGCGGCATGCTTCTGGCGATCGTGATCGGCATCGGCGGCGTCATTTTGCGCCAGTCGCCATTCAAGCCTTTGCGCTGGCTCGTGATCGGCTTCGTCGAACTGATCCGCAACACGCCGTTTCTGGTGCAGATCTTCTTCATCTATTTCGCGCTGCCGCTGGCCGGCATCCGGCTCGATCCGACGCCGACCGCGATCATCGCGCTTGGCATCAATGGCGGCGCCTATGCCATCGAAATCATTCGTGGTGGCGTGCAGTCCATTTCAAAGGGGCAGATGGAGGCGGGACTGGCACTCGGGCTGCACAAGGCTCAGGTCTTCCGCCTGATCATCCTCAAGCCGGCACTGAGGGCGATCTATCCCTCCCTGACGAGCCAGTTCATCCTGCTGACGCTGACGACCAGCATCGCATCCGCCATCTCGGCCTACGAACTGACCTCGGTATCGCAACGGATCGAGTCCGACAGCTTCCGCAGCTTCGAGGTCTATTTCACAGTGACGGCGTTCTACCTCGTCATCTCCTGGGTGATGATGCGCATCTTCGCGCTCTTCTCCTCCCGCTATTTCAGCTACCCGGTCAGATAAGGAGGAAATCGAATGGGACGCGAAGAATTCCTTTTCCTTCTGGCAGGCCTGAAATGGACAGTCGCGCTGTCCGTGGTCGCCTTCATATGTGGCAGTATTGCGGGGCTGATAGTCGCTTTGGCGCGCACCTCCGGCATCTTCATCGTCGAGCGCCTGACGGCCGGCTATATCGCGGTATTCCAGGGCACGCCGCTTTTGATGCAGCTTTTCGTCGTCTATTACGGACTAGCCCTGATCGGCATCCAGATGGATGCGTGGGCTGCGGTGTCGGTCGGCTTGACCCTCCATGCAAGTGCCTTTCTGGGGGAAATCTGGCGAGGATCGATTGAAGCGGTGCCGCGTGGGCAGACGGAGGCCGCCAAGGCGTTGAGCCTGGGTTACGTCTCGCGGATGAAGGATGTCGTCCTTCCCCAGGCGATACGGATCTCGCTTCCGGCCACGATTGGCTTCCTGGTGCAGCTCATCAAGGGAACATCGCTCGCTTCGATCGTCGGTTTCACCGAACTGACCCGCGCCGGCAACATCATCTCAAACCAGATCTTCCAGCCATTGACCGTCTTCGGCGTGGTTGGAGCCCTCTACTTCCTGATGTGCTGCCCGCTGACCATCTACGGCGCCCATCTTGAGCGCAAATTCCTGACCGCCAGCCGCTAGGCGTGCCGGTCGAGAAATCCGGAGTTTTATGGATGAACCAGACAATGAATAGCGCAACGACCACGGAGCCGATGATCTCCCTGTCGGGCGTGGAAAAATGGTACGGCGCCTTTAAGGCTCTCGACAATATCAACATGTCTGTCGCGAAGGGCGAGAAGATCGTGCTTTGCGGCCCCTCGGGAAGCGGCAAGTCCACGCTTATCCGCTGCATCAATCACCTGGAGGCCTATCAGAAGGGTGACATCCATGTCGGCGGCATCATGCTCGGACATGGATCGAAGACGATCGATGCGGTTCGCCGCGAGGTCGGCATGGTCTTCCAGCAGTTCAATCTCTTTCCGCACCTGACCGTGTTGCAGAACTGCATGTTGGCTCCGATGAGATCGCTCGGTCTAGACAAGGCCCAAGCCGAGGATCGTGCCCGCACCTTGCTGGAGCGGGTCAAGATCTCCGAGCAGGCCGAAAAATACCCCGCTCAGCTTTCCGGCGGTCAACAGCAGCGCGTCGCCATTGCGCGTGCCCTCTGCATGCGGCCCAAGGCGATGCTGTTCGACGAGCCGACATCCGCACTTGACCCGGAAATGGTCAAGGAAGTGCTCGATACGATGATCGCATTGGCCGAAGAGGGAATGACGATGATCTGCGTGACCCATGAAATGGGTTTCGCACGTCAGGTTGCCGATCGCGTCATCTTCATGGCAAGCGGCGCGATCGTCGAGGAGGCGCCTCCGGCCGAATTCTTCTCCAATCCGAAACATGAACGCACCCGGAAGTTCCTTGGCGAAATCCTCGGGCGGCATTGATGCGATACAGTTTCATAGCCGGAAGGTAAAGCCGATGATAAGCGGCAACACAAAACTCATCGCACATCTCGGTTTCCCGACGCATTCCTTCAAGGCGCCGTTGATCTACAATCCCTATTTCGAGAAAAACGGTATCGATGCGGTCGTGGTGCCGATGGGATGCCGGCCGGATGACTACAAGGCATTTCTGAAACTGGTCTTCCGCCTTTCCAATATCCATGGCGCGCTGATCACCATGCCGCACAAGATCACCACCATGGGATTGCTGGACGAAATTTCCACCAATGCGCAGGTTGCTGGAGCCTGCAACGCAGTGAAAATCGGATCGGACGGCGGCCTTGTCGGCGATATGTTCGACGGGGAAGGTTTCGTCCGCGGGATGCTGCGCAGAGGGCGGGAGATCGAGGGCAAGAGAGCGATCATGGCCGGTGCCGGAGGTGTCGGCTCGGCGATCGCCGCGTCGCTTGCCAAAGCGGGATTGGCAGAACTGGCGCTTTCCGATGCCTCCATCCCCATGATGCAGGGCCTCGTGGACCGGTTGCGTCGTCATTATCCGGGGTTGCGTGTGGAAGCCGGCAAGACCGATCCAAACGGCTACGATATCGTCATCAACGCCACGCCCCTCGGTATGAATGACAATGATCCGCTGCCTTTCGATGTATCCCGGATCGCGCCTTCAGCCTTCGTTGGAGAGGTGGTGCTGAGCCGTGAGATAACGCCGTTCCTGGCTGCGGCGCGCGCTCGCGGCTGCGAATATCAGGTCGGAACAGACATGCTGTTCGAGCAGATACCGGCCTATCTCGAATTCTTCGATCTTCCCATCACGACAGCGGAGGAACTTCGCGCCGTTGCCAGATTGTAAGGGAACTGGGATGCCAGATGATGCAATCAGATTTGCGATCATGGGAGGTGGCCTGATCGGGCGTGAACATGCCGCGCTAATTGCAGCAACGCCCGGTGCAGAGCTTGTCGCAATCTCAGACCCAGCGCCTGCCGCGGAACTGGTTACAAGTGAGTTTGGGGCCAGACACTATCTCGATTATCGGACCATGCTGGACGAGATGCGGCCAGATGGCGTGATCATTGCTCTGCCAAATGCTCTTCATGCTCAAGCGGCAATCGCCTGTGTTGAACGCGACATCCCGTGTCTGGTGGAAAAGCCTGTGGCGGATACGCTCGAAGCTGCAAGGGATCTGGTGGCGGCGGCAGAACGAGCCGATGTGCCAGTTCTAGTGGGACACCAGCGCCGTCATAGCCCCGACATCGCCAAGGCCAAGCAATTGATCGAAGAGGGGCATCTCGGTCGCCTTGTCGGGGTCCACGCCATGTGGCTGGCCGACAAGCCGGAGGCTTATTTCGATGCCGCCTGGCGCCGGCAAGCCGGTGGCGGGCCATTGCTCATCAACCTTATTCACGACATCGATTGCCTGCGGTTTGTCTGTGGTGATATCGCAGAAGTCATGGCCTTCACCTCAAATTCGGTGCGAGGCTTCGAGGTGGAGGATAGCGCCAGCGTCAGCCTGCGCTTTTCATCTGGTGCGGTTGGCACGGTCCTCATGAGCGACACGGCCGTTTCGCCCTACAATTGGGATACGGCCGCCGGGCAGGCGCTGTATTTCCCGCATCAGCCGGAAAACGCCTATTTCTTCTCCGGCACCAGAGCTGCATTGGCATTGCCGTCAATGGATCTTTGGAAGCATGAGGCGGAAGAGGGGCATTGGCAGGATCCGCTGGTCAAGCGGCACGTCACGCTGGATGGCAGCCGGGCCTATGTCAATCAGCTTGCCCATTTCATGAAAGTGGTAACGGGTGACGTCAAACCCCTGGTCTCTGCCCATGATGGAATGATGACCCTGGCGACGATACTGGCGATTGCGCGGTCGGGCCGGGAGAGGCGACCGGTCAGTCCTGCCGATCTATGACACGCGTCGCTGGGGCTTCCTGGTCGATGGGGCCATAGGATCAATTGGACGAGTCGGAGTCCAACATTCCGATTCGTTCGATTTTGCTGAGCGTTTCTCTCGCCAGCCGCAGTGAGGCAGCAGTCGCCATGGCCATCTGTGGCATGATCAGCCATTCGAGTGTCCAGGCTGCTCCTGAACGCTCCTGCTCATGCACCATGGCCTGATGCAATCCTGAAAGCTGGACGGCGTTGAAGCGAGCAAGCGCCACCAGTGTTTCTGCCCCGACCGGATTCTGTTTATGCGCCATGGCGGAGGATTTTCCGCCACCGCTCATGGAAATTTCGCGGCCCGACTGGGCCATCAGCGCGAGGTCCTGTCCAATCTTGCCGAGCGCGCCCGTAACCGATGACAGGCGATGGCCGATATCCGCAATTCCGTCTCGCTGGCTCTGCCATTGCCGTATGTCCGCCAACCCCAGTTCTTCGGCAAGCGCGGCACGCACCGCGGCCCCATCTAGTCCCAGCTTGTCGAGAGAACCGGCCGCACCGCCGAGCTGGACCGGAAACACTAGGTTGTTCAGCGCTGTGAGTTGTCGCGCGAGCGGGCCACGCCAGCTTTCCACTCGATCAGAAACGCGGATCGGAATGGCCGCCTGCATGCGGGTAAAGCCCATCAGCGGATTTGATCCGAAGCGCTGATCGAGACCGTTCAGAAGCGCAAGTATCTGCCTTATCCGGTCAACGAAGATCGCATGGATGACCTTCATCCGAAGCATCAGGCTCGTGTCGATCGCATCCTGGCTGGTTGCGCCGAAATGGACATGGTTGGCCGCATCGCCGCCGACCGCCTGCCTGAGCTGTTTGACGAGTTCGGGGATGACGACGGAATCCGTCCCAACGGCTGCCTTCAGCCGTGCGAGATCGGGCTCGAATGTACCGCATGCAGCCGCAATCTGTTTCGCAGCAACTGCCGGGATAAGTCCCAGCCCCGCCTGCGCCCGCGCCAATGCGGCTTCGAAACGAAGCATGGCCTTGATGTCCGCATCGGCTGAAAGGTGGCGAGCGATTTCCTCATCGCCGAGGAGACCCGACAGGAAGGGATGCTCGAAGGGAGAGAAGGCCATCATGTCTCCATGTCGGGTAGGCAGTCGGTTGGGCGCAGCGTCAGATATCGAGGAACACGGTTTCTTTCGGTCCCTGCAGGTGGATATCGAGCGTGTAGGTGCTGCCGTCCTTCTGCGCGACCATCGTCTCGACTCGCTGGCGATGTTCGATGCGCAACAGCAGCGGATCGACGGCATTTGCTTCTACTTCGTCGGAAAAGTAGATGCGTGTATGCAGACCGATATTGATGCCGCGGGCAACGATCCAGAGCGTGATGTGCGGCGCCATGGGGCGTCCGTCCTTGAACGGAACCTTGCCGGGTTTGATCGTCTCGAACTGGAAATAACCATCCTCGGCATTCGTCGGACAACGGCCCCAGCCGGTGAAGTTCGGATCAGCGGTGCCGCGCATTTCCGACGGGCTGTTATAGAGACCGGCGCTGTCCGCCTGCCAAATTTCGGCAATAGCATCCCGCACAAGCGTATCGGCGCCGTCAAAGATGCGGCCACGCACGGTGATGCGTTCGCCCAGCGTCTGATCGTTGACCATCGTGGTTCCGAGATCGCCGTCATAGACGCCGCGAATGTCGCAGTAATTCGGCGTCAGTCCGATATGGACATAGGGGCCGGCGGTCTGCGACGGTGTTTCCTTCAACCTGTGAAGCTCCTGCACCATCAGTTGCCCTCCAGCCGGTTTTCAAAAAGGGTCGAGCGGCGTCCGCGCAGCACGATATCGAATTTGTAGGCGCGCGCATCCATCGGGATCGTCTGACCCCAGTCCAGCGGTGCGATCAGTTGTTCGATCGCTTTGCGATCCGGGATCGTGTTGACGATCGGACATTTCCAGATCATCGGGTCGCCCTCGAAATACATCTGGGTAATCAGGCGCTGGGCGAAGCCATGTCCGAAGACCGAGAAATGGATATGGGCAGGACGCCAGTCGTTGACGCCGTTCGGCCATGGATAGGGGCCGGGCTTGACGGTGCGAAACGCGTAACGCCCGTCGTCGTCGGTGATCGCACGGCCGCAACCGCCGAAATTGGGGTCGATCGCGGCAAGATAGGTTTCTTTCTTGTGGCGATAACGGCCGCCGGCATTGGCCTGCCAGAATTCCAGCAAGGCACCGCGAACAGGTTGGCCTCGCTCGTCCAGCACGCGGCCATGAACGATTATCCGCTCGCCGATGGCACTTTCTCCCGGCCGGGCGTAGTTGTGGATCAGGTCATTGTCCAACTCGCCGATCATTGAATGGCCGAAAACCGGGCCGGTGATTTCCGAGATCGTGCCGTCGAGAGACAGCAAGGCGCGCTGCGGCGAACGCAGGATCGAGGTCTTGTATTCCGGTGTCAGGGCGGGCGCGTGCCAGGCGCGGTCGCGCGCGAAAAATCCACCGGTCTCCGGCTGTTTGTTCGAATTAGCGGACATCCCTAAGGTCTCCTCCCCCGATGTCTATTCGGCGTCCATCTGTTCGTAGACGCGCTTGGCGATCTTTATGGCATGGTTTGCGGCAGGTACGCCTGCATAGATAGCGACATGCAGCAGGGCCTCGCGAACATCTTCCCGCGAAGCGCCAGTATTGGCGGTGGCCCGCACATGCATGGCAACTTCCTCGTCCTGGCCGAGTGCTGCCAGAAGCGCGATCGTGATGATCGATCGTTCCCGCTTGGTGAAGTTGGGACGTGACCAGACATGTCCCCAGGCGGCTTCCGTGATCAGCGCCTGGAACGGCTCGTCGAATTCAGTGGCGTTGGCGATCGCTCGATCGACATGGGCATCTCCCAACACGGAACGTCGTGTCTCCATGCCCAGGCGGTGTCGGTATGTCTCAACCTCAGTCATTGAGCCTCCCCTGCGGTATTGGTGGTGTTGATGAAGTCTTGGATCAGATCGGTCAAAGCTTCGGGCTGTTCGACGCAGGGAATGTGACCTGCATCCTTGACGATCTCGAAACGCGCGCCGGGGATAAGTTCTGCCGTATTCCTGACGAGGTCTGGCGGCGTTGAGCCATCCTGGTCGCCGACGATGCAGAGGGTCGGCACGACAATGCGTGCAGCGGCCTCGGTGTAATCGGCATCACGAATTGAAGCGCAGGTTGCCGCATAACCTTCGATCGGTTGGCGAGCCAGCATGTTGCGATAACCGTGAAAGGCGATGTTGTCCGGGCTGCGGAAAGCGGGGGTGAACCACTTTTCCATGACCGCATCGACGATGCTTGCGATGCCGTGCTCTTCGACGGCCGCAATACGCGCGTTCCACATATCGGCAGAGCCGATCTTGCTGGCAGTATCGCAGAGTATCAGCGCCTTCACCAACTCGGGCCGTGTCTGGTAGATCGCCTGCGCAATAAGCCCTCCAACGGAAAGGCCGCAGATCACGGCGTTGCGCACGTTGAGCAGATCCAGGAGGCCGGCAAGATCCGCTGCATGATCCTCGATCGAATAAGGGGGCTTGCCGATATCGGACAGGCCATGGCCACGCTTGTCGTAAAGGATGATCGGGAAGTCGCCGGCGAGGCGCACGATGACATCCCGCCAGATGCGAAAATCCGTGCCGAGCGAATTGGCGAATACGATGACCGGTTTATCCGCCGGTCCTCCAATAACCTGATAGTGGATCGTGACGTCATTGACGCGCGCAAACTGCATTGAAAATCTCTTCCTGAATTATCTTGGTATATTGGCTCGGTTAGGTAAAATGACTTTTTAGGTGTTTTTTATATCCGAATGGTTATGTATTCGATGAGCGAGCCAAACGTTAAGTTTCGTCATCTCCAAGCCTTTATCGAGGTTGCTCGTCACAAGAGCGTCGTCAAGGCGGCCGGTTTTCTGAATGTCAGCCAGCCGGCGGTTACCAAGACCATTCGGGAGCTCGAAGAGGCGCTCGGTGTCGCGCTTGTGGAGCGCGAGGGCAGGGGCATCCGGCTATCGCGTTATGGCGAGGTATTCCTGAAACATGCCGGTGCGGCGATCGCCGCTCTTCGACAGGGTGTCGATTCAGTTTCGCAGGAACGTGTTGGAGAAGCGCCGTTGATACGGATCGGTGCGCTACCGACAGTTTCCAGCCACATCATGCCGCGGGCCGTGGATCTTTTTCTAAAGGAAAAGACCGGGAGCCGCATCAAGATCGTCACCGGCGAAAACTCGGTGCTGCTGGAACAACTGCGCTTCGGCGACCTCGATCTTGTCATCGGCCGACTGGCGGGGGCTGACAGGATGGCGGGATTTATCTTCGAGCACCTCTATTCCGAACGGGTGGTGTTTACCGTCCGTGCCGGCCATCCGATCCTGACGTCGGGGCATTCATCGTTTTCCGAACTCGGCGACTATCCGATCCTGATGCCGACCACGTCGTCGATCATTCGGCCCTTTGTCGATCGGCTACTCATCGCCAACGGCATTTCAAGTCTGCCGAACCAGATCGAGACCGTTTCAGACTCTTTCGGTCGAGCATTCGTGCTGTCGAGCGACGCGGTGTGGATCATATCGTCCGGGGTTGTGTCCCGCGATATCGGGACGGGGCTAATGCAGGCATTGCCGATCGATACAAGCGATACCCAAGGGCCCGTGGGGCTGACAATGCGGACTGACGCAATCCCCTCCATCGCGATGTCGCTTTTGATACAGACCATACGAGAAGCTGCAGGCTCCCGTTAGCTCACTTGCCTGCCTCAATCTCCCGAGGCGCTACGAGAGCACTCCGCGAAGCTCGCGACTTACCTGCTGAAGTGACGGGAGGTAGGTTTCGATGACAGAAGCCATAGGGGCGCTCGAGACGGCCAGTCCCGTGTTTAATGCCGCGACCACGACGCCGCGCGCGTTTTTCACCGGCACTGCGACGGATCTCAATCCCTGCTCGACCTCCTGGTCGACTGCGGCATAACCGTGCGTTCGAACCAGCGCGAGTTCCTTCAAGACGTCATCGATAGTGTGGAGCGTATGGGCGGTTCTTGCCTGAAGCGGATGGGAGTTCAGAAGTTCAATCGCTTGAGTTTCGGGAAGTGCTGCAAGCATGACACGTCCGAGAGAAGTGCAATAAGCGGGAAGACGCGACCCTGGCATGAGCGCAATCGACATCACCTTCCGCTGCGCAGCACGCGCGACGTAGACGATCTCTGCACCATCCAGGATGGCGACGGACGTGCTCTGGCCAATCTGTTCGGATAACTGATCGAGCCATGGCTGAACGATGCGCGGCAGCGGCATGGATGCCAGGCAGCCGGTACCGAGACGCAGGACGCGCGGAGTGACCGTAAAGAACTTGCCGTCATAAGCACAATATCCGTGTTCAGCGAGCGTCAGCAGACAACGGCGGGTGGTTGCTCGATCCAGGCCGGAGATCTCTGCCGCTTCCGAAATGCTCAATCGAGGCGTTTCGGCGGTAAAAGCTTCGATCACGCGAAGCCCCTTCGCCAATCCGCCCATCATGTCACTCTGCTTCACATTCAATATAATAACTCCGAGTTTGTGCGATAATGCAACAAATACATCATATCGCACAAAAACGTTGAGGTCGAGAAAGTCGAGGGGTAGGTTTTCGAGAGGCTACGACAGAGGACGAGGCCCATCATCAACGGAGGTGGCGGATGAACAAGACAAGCCAGAGCCTGGCGGCGGCTGTGTCCGAAATAGGCGACGGAGCGACAGTGATGATCGGCGGCTTCGGTGGCTCCGGCGCTCCGATCGAACTCATCCACGCGCTGATCGACAAGGGTCCAAAGGACCTGACGGTCATCAACAACAATGCCGGCAATGGCCGTATCGGGATTGCGGCGATGATCGACGCGGGCATGGTCCGAAAGATGATCTGCTCGTTCCCGAAATCGTCCGATCCGCGCGCCTTTACCGATAAGTACCTGGCCGGAGAAATCGAACTCGAACTTGTGCCGCAAGGCACGCTTGCGGAACGCATCCGTGCCGGAGGCGCCGGCATACCGGCATTCTACACCCCGACCGCTTACGGCACGGAGCTCGCGGAAGGCAAGCCGATCGGCGAATTCGACGGTCGGCGTTACGTCCAGGAACGGTGGCTGAAGGCTGACTTCGCCATCATCAAGGCTCATCTCGGCGACCGTCATGGCAATCTCACCTACAACAAGGCGGCTCGTAACTTCAATCCGCTAATGTGCATGGCGGCCGCCAGCACGATCGTTCAGGTTTCGAGGATCGTCGAGGCGGGCGAAATCGACCCCGAACATGTGGTCACGCCCGGAATTTTCGTCGATCGCGTCGTCGAGGTTTCGCAGCCTCGCCAGGAAGAGGAACTCATTCGCGCCGGAGTGACCTACGCATGACCAGCATCGCTCAAGAAGAGATCAAGCTGACCAACGCCCAGATCGCCTGGCGCGCGGCGCAGGACATTGTCGACGGCGCCTATGTCAATCTGGGTATCGGCTTTCCCGAAATGGTCGCCCGTTACCAGCCGCCCGGCCGGGAGGCGATCTTCCACACGGAAAACGGCATCCTCGATTTCGGCGAGGCGCCGAAGCCAGGCGAAGAGGACTGGGACCTCATCAATGCCGGCAAAAAGGCAGTGACGCTGAAGCAGGGCGCTTCGTTCTTCCATCATGCGGACAGCTTCGCGATGGTGCGCGGCGGCCATCTCGATGTTGCGATCCTTGGGGCATTGCAGGTTGCGCAAAGCGGGGATCTGGCAAACTGGCGTGTCGGCTCGAAGGGCGTTCCGGCAGTCGGTGGCGCCATGGATCTCGTGCATGGCGCCAAACAGGTCTTTGTCATCACCGAGCATGTGACAAAGAACGGCGAACCCAAGCTCGTGGAAAAATGCACGTTTCCGCTGACCGGCTTGGCCTGTGTCACCCGGGTTTACACCAGTCATGCCGTCATCGAGATCGTTGAAGGACGCTTCGTGCTGCGAGAAAAACTTGCCGCATTGAGCATAGAAGAACTGCAGTCGATGACGGACGCTCCGTTGCATATCGCGGGTTCGGTCGCCGATCTCATCGTGCCCGAAGTCTGAGGAGAATACAGTGGCCGAGGCTTTTATCTGCGACTACATCCGCACCCCGATTGGTCGTTTCGGCGGCACGCTTTCCTCAGTGAGGGCTGACGACCTCGGCGCCATACCGCTGAAGGCGCTCATCGAGCGAAATGCCGGCATCGACTGGGAGGCGGTTGGCGACGTGATCTTTGGATGCGCCAACCAGGCGGGCGAGGACAACCGCAATGTCGCGCGCATGTCTCTGCTTCTGGCCGGGCTTCCTGTGTCCGTCACGGGCACGACCATCAACCGTCTGTGCGGTTCGGGAATGGATGCCGTCATCACTGCGGCGCGCGCAATCAAGTCGGGTGAGGCGGAGTTGATGATTGCGGGCGGCGTCGAAAGCATGAGCCGGGCACCGTTCGTCATGCCGAAGGCCGACGCCGCGTTTTCGCGCAACGCGGAGATCTACGACACGACAATCGGCTGGCGCTTCGTCAATCCGCTGATGAAGAAGCTTTACGGCGTCGATTCCATGCCCGAAACCGGCGAAAATGTTGCGGAAGATTATCGGATCTCTCGCGAAGATCAGGATGCGTTTGCTCTGCGCAGTCAGAACAAGGCCGCTGCCGCCCAGGAAACCGGCCGGCTTGCCCGCGAAATCACGCCGGTCGCCATCCCCCAGCGCAAGGGTGAGGCACTGGTCATCTCGAAAGACGAGCATCCGCGCGCGACCACGATCGAAGCGCTCGCCAAACTTGGTACTCCCTTCAAGAAGGAAGGCGGAACAGTGACGGCCGGCAACGCCTCCGGCGTCAACGATGGTGCCGCGGCGCTGATTATCGCTTCGGAAACAGCTGTCAGAAAATACGGGCTGACGCCGATTGCGCGGGTTCTGGCCGGAGCGACAGCGGGCGTTCCTCCACGTGTTATGGGTATCGGCCCGGCACCTGCTTCCAAAAAGCTGATGGCATTGCTCGGCCTGACGCAGGATCAGTTCGATGTCATCGAACTGAACGAGGCCTTTGCCTCCCAGGGCCTTGCAACCTTGCGCGAACTCGGCATTGCCGATGACGATCCGCGCGTCAACCCGAATGGCGGGGCCATCGCGCTTGGACATCCGCTGGGCATGACGGGTGCGAGAATTGCCGGCACGGCCGCTCTGGAACTTTCGTCCGGCAGGGGTAACCACGCGCTCGCAACCATGTGCATAGGTGTGGGGCAGGGTATCGCGCTCGCTCTCGGGCGCGCCTGACCGCTTTTTCGGCAGGAAAACAGCAAGGCAGGCGGCAGGCTAATGCAGGCCGCCCACGCCGAGCAAACGTTCCACCGCCTCGTGATCCTGCGACAGCGCGGAAGGGCTACCGTTCCAGGCGATACGGCCACGCTCTAGCACGATGACCTCGTCGGCAAAGTCGAGAGCGCTTTGAATCCGCTGCTCGACGAGCAGGATCGTCATGTCTCCGGAAGCCGCAAGTTCCGAAAACACCACCATGAGCTCCTCGCAGATCACGGGAGCCAGGCCTTCAAGCGGTTCATCGAGCAGCAGCACCGCGGGTCGGCCGAGGATCGTGCGCGCCGTGGTCAGCATCTGTTGTTCGCCACCGGACAGCTGGCTGCCGAGGTTCCTGCGACGCTCTTTCAGCCGGGGAAACAAAGCATAGCCTTCCTCGATCGCGTCCTTCTTCCGTTTCTTCAAGCCGACAGTCAGGTTTTCCTCGACGCTAAGGCTCGGGAATATGTCCCGCGTCTGCGGCACATATCCGAGGCCCGCGTGAGCCCGCGCGGCACTTGACATCGAGCTGAGATCGATGTCCCCTATCGTTATCCTCCCGCCATAACGGCGGGTCTGGCCCGCAAGCGTCGCGAAGAGCGTCGTCTTCCCCATCCCGTTGCGACCGAGAACGGCGAGCCGACGACCAGCAGCCACAGAAAACGAAATCGATTCCAGAATTCGGGTCGGGCCATAACCGGCGGAAAGGTTTTCGACTTTAAGCATTGAGGCCGGCATTGGCGTAGCTCCCGAGATAGGCCTCGCGGACGCGGGCATCCTTTGTCACGTCGGCGGGAAGGCCGTCGAATATGATGGTCCCTGCGGCAAGCACGACCACCCGTTTGGCAAATCGGAACACCAGGTCCATGTCGTGTTCGATCATCACCACGGCGAGATCGGCGGGCAGGTTTGCGAGCGCTTCCTCGATACGTCCCGTGTCACTTTGCGGAACGCCGGCAGCTGGTTCGTCGAGCAGGAGGACGCTGGGCTTTAAGGCAAGCGCGATGGCCAGTTCCAGAAGCCGCTGCTGCCCGTAGGCGATTTCCCGCACCTTTCTATGTGCGAGCGAATAAAGGCCCAGTCTTTCAAGCAGGTCATAGACTTCTTCCATCACCGCCGGACGGGTGAGAAAATTGCCATGTAGTTCAGCCGATTTTCCTGTCCGTTGGAGAACCGCGAGCCCCACATGTTCGGCCGGTGTCATGTCCTGGAAAAGCCGGGTCACCTGGAATGAGCGAACGAGGCCACGCTGAACCCGGCCGGTTGGTCCGATCCGGGTGACCGGCTCGTTTCGAAGTCGCACCTCACCGGAACTCGGTTTCAGGGCCCCGGTGACGAGATTGACGAAGGTCGTCTTGCCGGCTCCGTTTGGGCCAATGAGCGCCACCCGGTCGCCTGCCACCATGGAGAGCGAGACGTCGTTTGTGACAACGAGCCCGCCGAACGCCTTCTTCAGGTTGATGACTTCAAATACCGCGCTCATGGCCGCGTCTCCCCGGTCGTGTTCTTTCTTACAGAGAGGAGATCCTGCACCGTTCCGAAAATGCCCTTGGGGGCGAAAAGGACGACGACGATGAGAAGCGCGCCAACCATCGTCAGCCAGTGAAACGGGTTGGCGGCCGATACGAAGTCCTCAAACAGCATGAAGATCACGGTCCCGACCAGAGCGCCGAACAGGGAACCTGTTCCGCCAAGGACAAGCATGACGAGCGCTTCTGCCGATTGTGTGAACGACAGGGCGTCGAGTGCGACAACCTGGGTTGAGATGGCACTGAGCGCACCCCCGGTTCCGGCCACCGCGCCTGAAATGATGTACATCTTTATCACAGCTTTATGGGGAGAGGCGCCGAGTGCCCTTATCCGCACGGGATCCTCCTTGATGCCACGGCAGAGCATGCCGAAGGGCGAGCGAACGACGATGCGCAGCAACGTGAATACGATGAGAAGCAGGACCACACCGAAGAAATAGGCCGTATGGCCGAAGAGATCGAACTCGTAGAGGCCAAAGAGCGGGTCGAGTACGATGCCCGACAATCCGTCGCTTCCGCCGGTCCAGGAAGACGCCTTGTTGGCGAATTCATGAAACAGGTAGACAAGAGCGATCGATAGCACGAGCTGCGGGAGACCGTGTGCCCGCAGCATCACGATGCCACAGATAAGTCCGGCGACCGCACCCGCAGATATCCCGCCCAGTGTCATCAGCAGCGGATCATTTATCCCATAATGCGCGGAGAGTATGCCTGCCGCATAGGCGCCCGATCCGAACAACGCCGCCTGGCCAAGGGTCGCAACACCGCAATAGCCGGTCACGAGATCAAGCGACAATACGAGAAGGGAAATCGCGATGATACGCGTGAGCAACGCGAGGTTGTCGGGAAAGAGGACATAGCCAGCCGCGGCGACAATGACGATGGCAGCAAAGCCGTAAAGGTCTCGCTTGATGAAGCCGGCCCGCAGGCGGCTTCTGGTCGTTGCAGCGCCGGCGGCTAGCGTGGAGTTGGTCTTCTTTGTCATTTTGCGCGTCCCGCCAGGCCACTCGGAAAGACACAGATGATTGCGATGACGGCAAGATAGAAGAAGAATTCGCCGAATTCCGGCATGAGATACCTGCCGGTCGTATCGATCGCCCCAAGTAGAAGACAAGCTGCCAGTGCGCCAGGGATGGAGCCGGCTCCGCCGACCGATACCACGACCAGAAACGTCACCATGTAGCGGAGTGCATAATAGGGTTCCACCGGCAGGAATTCCGATCCGACCACTCCGCCGAAAGCCGCAAGACCCACAGCCGCCGCGAAGCTAACCGCGTAGACGATTTCCGTTCTCACGCCCAGCGCCGCAGCCATTGCGGCATTGTCGACAGACGCACGAAGCTTGATGCCGAAATTCGTCTTCTCGATCGCGTACCAGAGGCCGAGCGCCACGGCCAGGCCGCAGGCGATCGCAAAAAGGCGATGGATGGGTATGGTGCGGAAGCCGAGGTCGGCAGACCCTTGTAGTGAAGGTGCAAGCGGAATGGTCTTCAGCGTTGGCCCCATGACGAAATTGGCAATTCCGATGATGCAGAAGGTTATCCCGATCGTCATCAGCACCTGTGTCAGTTCCGGCTGACCGTAGATCCGCCGATAAAGAAGACGTTCGATCGGAATGGCGATCAGGATCGTGAAGACGACCGCCGCGATCAATGCAAGTCCGTATCCGAGGGCCAAGTCCCGCGCGACATAGGAGGCTATGTAACCGCCGATCATGGCAAAGCCGCCATGGGCGAGGTTCACGACACGCATCAGGCCCATGGTCACCGAAAGGCCGATGGATATGACGAACAGCACCATGCCATAGGCAAGTGCGTCGACAGCAATGCTGAAGACTGTCTGCATCAGAAATCCTGTTCATGAGTGGCAGGCCAACTCTGGCCTGCCGATCTGTGAAACCGTCGGCCGCTTACTTCGCGGCGGCCAGACCCGGATCGCCCTGCTTCTCGAAGGTCTGAACCTCCTTGTTGAAGTATTTGCCATCCGAACCCCTTGCCACTTCCCGAAGATAGATGTTCTGGGTGATGTGACGGCTTTCCGGATCGATGGAGACAGGGCCGCGAGGGCTTGTCCAGGCCAGTCCCTTGACGGCATCGACGGCTTTCTGGGCATCCTGCTTGCCGCCCGTCGCCTCGATCATCTTGTAGATGACATGCATGCCATCGAACGCGCCGACGGAAGGAAAGGACAGTTCCGCTTCGTTGCCGATCGCCTTGGTCGCTGCCTCGACGAAGGTCTTGTTTTCGGGGGAATCGTGAGAAACGGCATAATGGAACGTCGTCTGTATTCCCAATGCAGCGTCGCCCAGTGCCGGCAGATCCGACTCCTGGGTCAGGTCACCCGGCGCATAGAACTTGGTGCCGGCCGCTTTCAGACCATTGTCGTTGAACGCCTTGACGAAGCCGAGCGTGGTCGGGCCGGAAGGCAGGAAGGCGAACACACCTTCTGCGCCCGAATCCTTGATACGCTGCATGATCGGGCTGAAATCGTTTGTGGAAAGCGGCATTCGTATTGCCTCCACGATCTTCCCGCCGGCTTCTTCGAAGGCCTTTCTGAACGCATTTTCGGCATCGACACCCGGTCCATAGTCACTGACGACCGAAATGATCTTCCTGACGCCTGCATCGGAAGCAACCTTTGCGATGGGCGTGGAGGTCTGCCAGGTGGTGAACGAGGTTCTGACGACCAGAGGGCTGGTCTTCATGATGGCCGATGTTGCAGCGTTCATGATGACCATGGGCACGTTGCCCTGCTTGAGGATCGGCGTGACCGCCATTGCATCCGGAGTAAAGTAGAAGCCTGCAAGATATTGAACTTTTTCCTTGACGATCAGTTCCTGGCCGAGAGCCTTGGACTGGGCAGGGTCCGCTGTCGGAATATCGCGGTAGACAATTTCGACCGTATCGTCGCCAATTTTGTTACCGTGAAGTGCGATATAGGCGTCTATTCCCGCCTTGAAGTTCTTGCCCTGCAGGGCGAAGGGCCCAGAGAAGGGACCAACCACGCCGACCTTGATGACGTCGGCGGAAGCGGTTCCGCACAAAGCCATGACCGCGAAAGCGGTAATTGCAGCCTTTTTCATGTTCATTCCTCCCGGTTAAACAGGGCCCGCCTCCAACATCGTGCCCTTTGAATTGCAACAATGCTACCCGTTGCTGTCGTCCACGCTAAAACGGTAATCCCACGTAGTTTTCTGCCAGAGCGGTGGACGCGGCCCGGGAATGGGTTAGATAATCGAGCTCCGCTTCCTGAATTTTCTGATCAAATTCACTCGTCTCCGGAAAGCGATGCAGCATGGTCGTCATCCACCACGAAAAGCGTACAGCTTTCCATACCCGTGCAAGAGCTTTTTTCGAATAGGAATTCAGTCCTGCCTCGGACCCTTCCAGATAATATTCGCGCAAAGAATTGAAGAGATAATGCACGTCGCTTGCGGCAAGGTTCAAGCCCTTGGCACCGGTGGGCGGAACGATGTGAGCGGAATCGCCAACAAGAAACAGACGGCCAAAGCGCATGGGCTCTGCCACAAAGGAACGCAGCGGAGCGATCGACTTCTCGAATGACGGAGCGGTTACAAGAGCTTCGGCATGGGACGGCGGTAGCCTGCGCCGCAGTTCGTCCCAAAACCGGTCGTCGCTCCAGTCTTCCGCTTTCTGATCGAGAGGACATTGTATGTAATAACGGCTGCGGCTTGCTGAGCGCATCGAACACAGTGCGAAGCCGCGCGGATGATTTGCATATATCAGTTCATGGCTGACCGGAGCGACATCCGCGAGGATGCCGAGCCATCCGAACGGATAAACTTTCTCGAAGAGGTTTAATGCGGCCTCGGGAACCGACCTGCGGCTCGTTCCATGGAATCCGTCGCAGCCCGCGATGAAATCGCAATCGATACGATGTGTTATGCCGTCTTTTCGATAAGTTACATAGGGGTCTGTTCCGGAAAAATCATGCGGCTGCACGTCGTCAGCCTCATAGACGGCATGCGCACCGCTTCGTTCACGTGCATCCATCAGGTCGCGCGTGACTTCTGTCTGACCGTAAACCATCACCCGCTTGCCGCCGGTCAATTCGTTGAGATCGATCCGATGATCGCGACCGTCGAAAGCAAGATCGAAACCATCATGCGGCAGCCCTTCGGCGGCCATCCGTGCACCGGCGCCCGCCTGGTTCAGAAGCTTGACGGTCCCTTCCTCAAGTACCCCGGCTCGAACGCGGCCGAGGATATACTCCTTGCTCACCCGATCGAGGATGAGATTGTCGATCCCCGCTTCGGTCAGAAGCTGGCCAAGCAGCAGGCCCGACGGTCCTGCGCCTATGATGACGACTTGATGCCTCAATCACGCCTCCCAACGAAACTGATAATTGCAAATTCCATGATTGGGAGTTGCGGCGAAAGAGACGCTCTGTTCTTTTAATTGTACTTTTCGAACATCGGGAGGAGCGGTCGCAATGCCACGGGTTCCCACCTATGCCCTATATGGTGAAACGGATACCGGAGATCCGGGCTTCTGGCTGCATCATGAAACGATCCATGCCAGAAGCAGCCAGCACGACTGGGAAATCCAGCCTCACCGGCACACTGCTTACTTTCAGATCCTGCATATTGCCGCCGGAGGCGGTGACGTCCTCTTCAACGAAGAGACCCTTAGTTTGAAGCCCGGAACGGTAATAACCATTCCTCCGGGAACAAGTCATGGGTTCCGATTCTCAAAAACCGTTGTCGGCTCGGTTATCACGATCCTTTCGTCACATCTCGACCATGCACCCGGTGAGAGAAGCTTGTTTGGCCAGTGGCTGGCTCACCCCCAAAAGATTGCTCCCGAACCTCAGGTGCCGGATGCGGAAGAGGCCGCGCGCATCTTGGGGCGGATAAATGCCGAGTTTGAAGGTCGAAATCGCGGACGCAATGAAATCCTGAGAGCCTATGTCTCCGTGCTGTTGCACCTGTTGTTCCGAATTGGCTGCGATCAACGCACTTGGGACGGCTCGTCCGAAGACACCCGGGTGGATGCCCTGATGAACCTGATCGACCAGCATTTCCGAACCCATCGAGCGTTGTCGTTCTATGCTGGGAGAATCGGGGTTTCGCCGACACATCTCAATCGCCTCGTTCATGCCTGGCATGGATGTTCGGCACATGAACTGATCGAGCGCAAGATTATCGAGGAAGCGAAGAGACAGCTCATCTTCTCTATGACCTCTATACAGCAAATATCGTATCGGCTGGGTTTCCAAGATGCCGCTTATTTTTCCCGCTTTTTCGCTCGATGCACGGGCAAGGCACCGAAAGATTGGCGTTCATTGGAACGTGCCCGTATTGACTATTGATAGCCTCGGCGAGCAAGGCAAGAATGAACTGGACGCGTGATGGCGGAGTAGGAGCCAAGCACAAGCCAGCTTTTTCATGGCGAGATTCAAATCTTCCGGTCGACGACCTAAGCGGTGCGCATGATGGCGATCGCTCTGTTAACTGGGATATTTTCTTCGTGGTCATTGGAGATGAGAAACTGTTCGTTGAAACTAGGCGGCAACGGTTCGGTACACATCAAGAGCAGGAGCCATGTCCTGTATCATCGTTGCTCCATTGAAAGTTCGTCTGACCCCATTAGACCTTTGCCTATGTTACGACATTGGCTGTGATCCGCTGTGTCTCGATCTTTGCGGCGGCATCGATGCAGCCCAATTGTGGACCGGGGAATGGACCTTTCAAAGATAGAAAAACTCATCGCGTTTGTGGGGCGGTCCAACGTCACCGAACTGGAGGTCACGGAAAAAGGCACGACAGTCCGGATATTCCGAGATGGAGGCCGAGATACACCCGTAACGAACCCCGAGAGTTCGAGCGTGACCGCCGATATAGGACAGGTCGAAGGCGCTGCGGTTGAAGTCAACGAAAAGGCAGGCATGGTCACCGCACCTGTCTTTGGCGTGCTGCATGCCTCCCCGGCACCAGGAGATCCTCCGTTCGTGGCCGTCGGAGATGATGTTATCGAGGGGCAGACACTTTTCATCATCGAAGCGATGAAAGTGTTCAACAAGATAGCTGCACCGCATGCCGGCACGATCACGCGCCTGACGGATGTGAATGGCTCGGAGGTCGAGGTTGGCGACATGCTGGCGGAGATCGCGTGATGCCGTCACACCAGCGTTTCGACAAGGTTCTTATTGCCAATCGCGGTGAAGTTGCCTTGCGCGTAGTTCGCGCCTGCTGCGAAATGGGCCTGAAGACCGTCGTGGTCTGCTCGGAAGCGGATCGGGACTCCGCCTATGTGAAAAGCGCGGATCAATCGATCTGCATCGGCCCGTCGAGCGCGTCCAAAAGCTACCTGAACCAGAATGCCATCCTGCTGGCGGCGCGCCTCAGCGGTGCCGGCGCCGTTCATCCAGGTTATGGATTTCTTTCGGAAAACACCAGCTTCTCGGCGGCAGTAGAGAAGGCGGGGCTGACCTTCATCGGCCCGGATGCCAGCGCCATTGCCACGATGGGAGACAAGATTGCCGCCAAGAGCGCCATGATGGCGGCTGGCGTGCCTTGTGTGCCGGGTCCAGATACAGAGCTTCCATCGGAACCCGAAGCGATCCGGGCAATTGCAGCCGAGATCGGGTATCCTGTGATCGTCAAGGCTGCCGGCGGTGGCGGCGGACGCGGCATGCGCGTTGTGTCAGGCGAGGCAGAGCTGCTGGAAGCCGTGGCCCTGACCCGTGAAGAAGCACGCAAGGCCTTTGGAACGCCGGCGCTCTACATGGAGAAATTCCTCCAGCATCCGCGCCATATCGAAATTCAGGTCCTGTGTGATACGCATGGAAATGCCGTCTGGCTTGGCCATCGTGATTGCTCCATGCAGCGCCGTCACCAGAAAGTGGTCGAGGAAGCGCCGGCTCCCGGTATTCCTGAAACACTGATCGGCCCTGTCGGCGAAGCCTGTGTCAAGGCGTGTCAGCAAATCGGCTATCGCGGTGTCGGAACGTTCGAATTCCTCTACGAAGACGGCGCTTTCTATTTCATCGAGATGAATACCCGCCTGCAGGTCGAACATCCGGTGACCGAGGAAACCAGCGGCGTCGATATCGTCCAGCAGCAATTGCGTGTGGCGCAGGGTGAGGCATTGTCGATGGCGCAGGTGGACGTGATCTGCGCCGGTCACGCTATCGAATGCCGCATCAATGCCGAAGACCCGATGACTTTCATGCCCTCAGCAGGTGTGATCACGGCTCTTGAACTGCCAAAGGGCGAGGGCATTCGTGTCGATACCCATGTCGAGGCCGGCTACAAGGTCTCGCCTTATTACGACTCGCTGATCGCCAAGCTGATCGTGCATGGCCAAGACCGGGCCGATGCCATGCAGCGCACGCGGTCCGCCCTGGCATCCTTCAAGCTGGAGGGCATCGCCACCAATCTGCCGCTGTTGCGCGAACTGTTTGACGATGCAGCCTTCGCCGGGGGTGAAACGGATATCCATTATCTTGAAAAATGGTTGAAGACGCGGGGGGCAGCATGACCAAGCCGGATTTCAGCGACCCCGCAATCATCGAACGGTTGGCCGCAGCCCTTGAAACCGCTGGCGTCGATGGGATTGAAATCACCCGACCCGACCAGAGCCTGCTGATCCGCCTTTCGAGTTCGGCCAAGGGGCCTGCGCGCCAGTTGCGTTCCGGCAAGACCGATGCAGTAGATGCTGTCGCGATCGTGAAGGCGCCTATGGCCGGCGAGTTCTGGTCAGCAGACCTGTCACGTACCGGTACGCCGATTGCATCGACCGCGCGCGACACGATCGGCTTCCTTCGGGTTGGCCCTATTCTGCTGCCGGTCTCCGCTGGACCGTCAAAACGCGTGGGCCGTCACTTAGTTGAACCCGGAACGATCGTCGGTTTTGGCGATCCGATTGCTGAAGTCGAGACAGAAGCATGAGCGCCTTAGTTGCCAAAATCACCCAGCCTGTCGAAGCGCTTGCGCTCGGTCGCAATGGCGCCCGTGTTTCCCCGATCGGCTCGCGCGCTTTTCTTCTCGAAGCGACCGGCGAATTCGACCTTGCTTCGCAGCGGCGGATCTGGGCCCTGTCCCGCGCCGTCGAACTGTGGAACGAAACGCTTGAGATCGTACCCGGCATGACCAATCTTCTCGTCGTTCTGAAGATGACGCCCGAAGATCCGGAACTTCTGGCGTTGCGCCTGTTGGATGCCTGGGAACAGGCCGAAAGTATCGATCTGGCAGGAAGGACAATCGAGATCACCGTAACATACGGAGGCGAGCACGCGACCGATCTTGCCGCTCTCTGCGACAGGTCGGGCCTTTCCGACCGCGAGGTTGTTCGCATTCACTACGAAGGCACCTATAGGGTGTTTGCACTCGGTAGTGCGCCCGGTTTTGGTTACCTTCACGGGCTTGATCCGCGCATCTACATGCCGCGCAAGACCGTGCCATCGCTCAACATGGCGCGCGGCTGCGTCACCATTGGCGGCATGCAGACGGGTGTCGCCGTCCTGACCGGACCTAATGGCTGGAATTCGATCGGTTTTGCCGAATTGCAGATGTTCGACCCGATGTCGACCACACCTGCCGTGATGGCGCCGGGTGATACGGTGCGTTTCGTGCCAGCGAGCATAGAGCTATGATAGAGATCATCCAGACAGGACCGTTCAACACGGTACAAGACCTTGGCCGTACCGGCTTCCGCAATATTGGCGTGACCACCAGCGGCGCCATGGATCCGCTGGCTCTCAAGGCTGGCAATAGCCTGCTCGGCAACGAAACCGGCGCGGCAGTTCTCGAAGTTCAGACCTATCCGTTCAAACTGCGTTTTGCGAAGCAGACGGCTTTTGTCGTAACGGGTGCCGATTGTGGCGCATCGCTTGACGGTCGTATGGTTCAGCCGTGGTGCGCTCTGCCGATTGAAGCCGGGCAGGTGCTTGAGCTAGGGCAGCCGCGGGTTGGAACACGCGCCTATGTCTGCATTGCCGGCGGGATCGATGTCGCGTCGGTCATGGGGTCGCGCAGCACGTCGCTGCGTGGCGCTTTCGGCGGCAGTGAGGGACGTTTTCTGAGCACGGGCGATGTTCTTAAACTGGGTGAGGTTTCCACCGCGCTGAACTTTCCGGCAACTGGCCTTGCGGTTATCGATCCAGCCTATGCGCTTACCGATTTTTATCCTGCCAATGAGGATGGGGCCCTTGTTGTTCGCGCCATTCCGGCCGGAGAGCATGCCCTGTTTGGCGCGGATGCCGAGCGTTTCTGGATGCAGACGTGGAAGATTTCCACACAAAGCGACCGTACCGGATATCGCTTGATGGGTGAACCGATCAAGCCGACGACGCCGGTTGAAATGCGCTCGCACGGTGTCGTGTCCGGTGTCGTTCAGGTTCCACCAAGCGGTGAGCCGATCATCCAGATGGCCGATGCCAATACGGCTGGCGGCTATCCCAAGATTGCCGGCGTAATCGAGGCCGATCTTTGGCGGCTCGGGCAGGCGCGTATCGGCAGCCGTCTGCGTTTTGTCCGCGCAACGCACGCCCAGGCGGCAGCCGTCGAAAAAGCAGTGGCGACTTTCATCGATGATGTACGCAGCACGTCGCGCATGGTTTGCGATGCATTGCAGGCCATGAAGTGAGGGAAGAAGAGATGAAGATCGATCTTAATTCCGATATGGGCGAGGGCTTTGGTCCCTACAGTCTTTGCGACGACGAGGCGATGATGAAGGTCGTGTCCTCGGCCAATATCGCCTGCGGTTTTCATGGCGGCGATCCCGATACGATGGCCCGCATGGTACGTCTTGCCAAGGCCAGCGGCGTCGGCATCGGTGCGCATCCTGGTCTGCCGGACCGTGCAGGCTTCGGTCGTCGTGAAATCCCCTATTCCGCCGGTGAACTGCGCCAGCAGATGCTTTACCAGCTGGGTGCGTTGAAGGCGATTGCGGCGAGCGAAGGTCAGCACGTCTCACATTTCAGTTTTCACGCGGCCATGGGCAACATGGTCAATCGTGATCCGAAGCTGGCCGACCTGATGATGGATGCCATCCGCGCCGTCGATCCCGAACTGATCATTTTTGCCATGCCCGGCAGCGAGATCGAAGCCGCCGCCAGGCGCGCCTCGCTGAAGACGCTGCTGCTGTTCCTCGCCGACCGTGCCTATGACGCACAAGGGCGCCTTGTTGCCCGCGGATTGCCGGGTGCTCTGGTCAAGGATGAGGGGGCCGTGCGCGCCCGCGTGCGTCAGTTCCTAGTCGACCGCACGGTCACCACAATCGACGGCGCGACCATCGACATGCCGGCGAAATCCATTCTCGTTCATAGCGATACGCCGGGCTCGCTCGAATTGGCGCGGATCGTCCGCAGCGAAATCGAGGCTGCCGGCGGAATGCTTGCACCAGCATCAGAAGTTGCCGGCTGAAAGCCGCTATCTGTTTTCTCTCTTCACCTAGAATTCAAAATCGGAAGACCAGATCATGCCCGCCACAGCCGACCGTTTGAAAAATGTCTCCATCTCCGCCTCCGCAGCCATGACGCAACGCGCCCGTGAACTGGCCGCCCAGGGGATCAAGGTTGTCAGCCTCTCCTCCGGCGAGCCGGATTTCCCGACACCGCCGCATGCGATCGAGGCCGCTTACGCCGCAGCACTCGCGGGCGACACCAAATACCCGACAATGGACGGCACGCCGGCCATGAAGGCGGCGATCATCCGCAAGTTCAAGCGCGAGAACAACTTGACCTATGAGCCGAACCAGATCGTCGTTTCGGGCGGTGGCAAGCAGGTCATCTTCAATGCGGTGTTGGCCACCTGCAATCCGGGTGATGAAGTTGTCATCCCGGCGCCGTCATGGGTCAGCTATGCGGATATCGTCAAATTCGCCGGTGGCGTTCCGGTCTCGGTGCCGTGCCCGGAAAATGCAGGTTTCAAGCTGCGCGCAGAAGACCTCGAAGCAGCGATCACGCCACGTACCAAGTGGCTGTTCCTGAACTTTCCGAACAACCCGACGGGCGCTGCCTGCTCGCGCGCGGAAATGGCGGCAATCGCTGAGGTCATGCTGCGCCACCCGCATGTCTGGATTCTGACCGACGATATCTACGAACATCTCGTCTACGACGATTTCGAGTTCTGCACGATCGCCGAAGTCGAGCCGCGTCTTTATGATCGGGTTCTGACCATGAACGGCGTGTCTAAGGCCTATGCAATGACCGGCTGGCGTCTGGGCTATTGCGGCGGCCCGAAGGATCTCATTGCCGCGATCAGCAATGTCAACGGCCAGAACAGCGGCGGCACCTCGACCCTGACACAGGCGGCAGCCGTTGCGGCACTCGATGGTCCGCAGGATCTGCTGAAGGAACGCTCTTCCATCTACAAGACCCGTCGAGATTATGTGCTCGGCCGTCTGGCCGAAATCGAGGGTCTGCGTGCCCATAAGCCCGAAGGTGCGTTCTATATTTTCCCGAACATGTCCGAGCTGATCGGCAAGACCACCAAGGGTGGCCGCAACATCGAGACCGATGTCGATTTTGTCATGGGTCTTGTCGAGGAGCACCATGTCGCGACCGTGCAGGGTGCGGCCTACGGCATGAGCCCGTATTTCCGCATTTCCTACGCCACAAGCATGGAAATGTTGGAAGAGGGCTGCAACCGGATCGCACAGTACTGCAAGGACATGAAGTAAATCGGTTTCAGCTGGTTATGACGGTCAGGCCTTCAGCCTGGCCGTCAGTTCGACAAGAATATTCTTGACCGCGACCGCCGGTTGCGAAAGCGGCGTTTGATCGGATACACACAGAGACAAAGTCTCCTCGATGCGCGGCGACACAAGGCGACAAATCAGTTTTTCGCTGGATTCGGCAATCAGCCGGTCGGCGATCGCCTTGGGCATGATCGTGGCGCCAAGCCCCCGATCGACAGAACGGCTGAGCGTTCTCACGATTTCCACTTCCGCCACCACTTTCAGCTCGACCTTGCTGCGCGAGAACGCGGTATCGACCGCACGGCGCACGAAGTTATAGGCGGGCGGCATTAGGAACGGCAGGCCGTCGAGTGCCGTGACCGGAACGGGCGCGTCGCTGGCCTCGATTTCGAAATCCGGATGCGCGACGACAAAAAACTCTTCTTTCAGCAGCGGTTCGAAACGAACGCCCTTGATCGGGCCGACACCATGAATAAGCGCCATTTCCAGACGGCCGTTCATGATCATCTGGCTATAGGTCTGGCCGACGCTTTCCGTCAGGTGCAGGAGGATGCCGGGATGGCGTTTTCGCGTTTCCGACAGAAGCTCGACCGAAAGCGTCGCCGCGCTGCTGAACGGGACAAGCCCGACAGAGACACGACCGGCCAGTGACTTGCCGGCTGTGGTGACGTCGGATTGCGCCTGTTCCATCTGCCGCAGGATGATTTGCGCGTGGCGATAAACTGCCTGACCGGCGTCGGTCATCGTGACGCCCTGCTGGCTGCGGATCAGCAGCTTCTGCCCGAAATGATCCTCGAGCGCTGCAAGCTGCTGGCTGAGCGCCGGCTGGGCAAGATGCAGGATATCGGCGGCGCGTGTGATGCTGCCGCTATCGACGATGACGATGAAGGATTTGAGGCGCCGGATATCCATTATGGTCGATGCTGCCTGTGTTGTTATCACCGCAAATGAGGTCGTGAGCGGTTTGCGACCTGCTGCTTTGCGGTTGAAGAGAAAACCTAGCCGCTTGATTTATAGAGCGCAAATGCAGCCTTCCGCAACACGTGCGGACATCCATAACGCTTCCTTATTAGCCCAAAACTAATCGGTCTTAGGCAAGTGAAAAAAGCTTCGCTAGTCTCATCTTAACAAAGGGGATCGACATGCCATTTTCCGACTACAAGACTGCTCTGGTAACCGGCGCTTCGTCGGGAATCGGTGCCGCCGTCGTTGAACGACTGTGCCGCGAGGGGCTTGAAGTCCACGCCGTTGCGCGTAGCGCCGAGCCGCTGTACGAACTGTCCGAGCGTACCGGCTGCATCGCCCACGCGGTTGACGTAACCAACCGGGAAGCTCTCGCAGAGCTGACTGGCCGCGTGGCATTCGACGTCCTCATCAACAATGCCGGCGTCGACCGGCCGAAGAAGTTTCTTGAAGCGGAAGATGGCGATATCGACCTCTTGATCGACGTCAACCTGCGCGCCGTCCTGCATCTCTGCCGCATGGTGGTGCCCGGCATGGCAAAGCGGGATCGCGGCCATGTCATCAACATTTCCTCGATTGCCGGCAATTACAATTTCGGCGGCAACTCGACCTATCATGCCGTAAAAGCAGGTGTCGCCATGCTGTCGAACCAGCTGCGCATCGACACGTTTGGCAAGCGGGTGAGGGTGACGGAAATCTGCCCGGGCCGAGTTGCGACCGACATCTTCAACCACGTCCACGGCAATGACCCATCGATCCGTGAGCGCTTCATCGACGGTTTCGAACTACCACAGGCTTCCGATATCGCAGATGCGATCGCCTTCGCGATTGCTGCACCTGTTGCGGTCAATATCGGCCATATGGAAATCACCCCGACGCTTCAGGTGATGGGCGGCCTGCAGACGGCCAAGCCGCAGACCCCTGCCGCCCGTTCCGAAGGGACCACGCGGTGAACGGGTTCGATCTTTCGGCAATCCTCAACAACCCGGAATACATCTCGATGCTGCTGCACGGCATCGAGATGACCTTCATCATTTATATCGGTTCGTGGACGCTGGCGATGACGCTGGCCATCCTTCTGCTTGCGCTGCGCGTGTCGCCACTGCGCATCGGTGAACCGATCGTTGCTGCCTATGTGTCCTACCATCGTAATGTGCCGACACTTGTGCAGTTGATGCTCTGGTATTTTGGCATTTTCACACTGATGCCGCAGGGCCTGTCGGACTGGCTGGCGAACAACAATGCCGAAGCCATTTTCGCCATCATCGGTCTAGGCCTTTGTCAGGCCGCCTATTTCAGCGAGGACCTTCGCTCCGGCCTGAGGTCGGTAAGCTCCGGCCAGATGGAGGCGGCTCAGGCGCTCGGCCATGGTTATGCATCGGCCATGCGCTTCGTGATCATGCCGCAGGGTGTGCGCAATGCGCTGCCGCCGCTGATCAATCACAGTGTTTCGCTTTTCAAGAACAGCAGCCTTGCCATCGTCATCGGTGCTCCTGAACTGACTCATGCGGTCAAGGAAATCGAAAACATCAGTTTCCGCACCTTCGAAGTCTACATGATCGGTACGGTGACCTACCTGTTCTTCTCGCTCATCATCATGGGGATCGGCGCCTATATCGCGATGCGAGCCGATCCGGCGCGGAGGGCACGCGCATGATCCAGGATTTCATCACCATCATCCAGGATTATTGGCTGCTTCTCCTGATCGGCCAGTATCCGAACGGCCCGCTCGGCGGTCTCGCCAACACGCTGATCCTGTCGGCCCTGGCCATCGCATTCGCCTTCCCGGTCAGCATTCTCATGGCGCTCGCGCGCCTGTCGAAATGGTGGTTCCTGCGCTGGCCGATGACCGCGCTGGTCTATGTCACCCGCGGCGTGCCGCTTTTGATGCTCATCCTGTGGTGCTATTTTGTCATCCCGCTCTGGACGGGTGCCGATGTGCCGAGCTTCCTGATCATGCTGGTGACGCTAGTCATCTATCAGGGTGCGTTCCTCAGCGAAGTCGTTCGCGCCGGCATTGTTTCGCTGGGGCAGGGGCAGATGGATGCGGCGCGGGCTCTCGGCCATGGCTATATGGGTGCCATGCGCTTCGTCATCTTGCCGCAGGCGCTCTACAACATGATCCCGAGCATGATCTCCACCTTCGTCTCGACGATCAAGGATACGACGCTTGGTTACGTCATCAATGTGCCGGACCTGACATTCGCCGCGAGCCAGGTGAACAACCAGCTTCTGACCCAGCCCTTCCAGGTCTTCCTCATTCTCGCAGTGGTCTATTACATCCTCTGCTGGAGCCTGACCTATGTCGCCAACAGCGTCGAGCGGCGTATCGCCCGCCGTCGTGCCGGGCCGCGCAATGCCCGCCTTCCGGCCGAGGCAGCGCCCCTCAAAACCATTACGGAGCAGCTATGAGCACCTCAGTGTCCGAACCGCAGGCCGCCCAGGCGATCCGTATCGCCGATGTCTGCAAGAACTACGGCGACTATCAGGTTCTGAAGAACATCAATGCCGAAGTGGCGCGGGGCGAAGTGGTGGTGATCTGCGGCCCGTCCGGCTCCGGAAAGTCGACGCTTATCCGCACCGTCAACCGGCTGGAAGAAATCAACAGCGGCGGCATCAGCTTTGAGGGGCAGGATATCCATGCGCCGATGCGGGCAAGTGAACTCAACAAGCTGCGCAGCCGTATCGGCTTCGTCTTCCAGAGTTTTAACCTCTTTCCGCACCTTTCGGTCGTCGAGAATGTCTCGATGTCGCCGATCCGGGTGAAAGGTGTGCCGCCTGCCGCTGCCCATGACAAGGCTCTCAGACTGCTTGACCGCGTTGGTCTCGCCGACAAGGCGAATTCCTATCCAGGTCAGCTTTCCGGTGGTCAGCAGCAGCGCGTGGCGATTGCCCGTGCACTTGCCATGGAACCGCCCGTCATGCTGTTCGACGAACCGACCAGCGCGCTCGACCCGGAAATGGTCGGCGAAGTGCTGAGCGTCATGAAGAGCCTGGCCGCCGAAGGCATGACCATGCTCTGCGTCACTCACGAAATGGGTTTTGCCCGCGATGTCGCTGACCGCATATGGTTCATCGACGCAGGCGAAATCCTCGAAACCGCTCCTCCCGAAGACTTTTTCAAGAATCCACGACATCCGCGTGCCCAGCGCTTCCTCGCTGATCTGCGGCACTGACTGCCTTCCACATAAAATAACAATGGAGAACAGCAAATGAACTGGAAATTCGCAACTCTCGCAGCACTCGTCGCCAGCACCGCTGCCGTCGCGCCTGCAAAAGCAGACCAGCTTGCCGACATCCTGTCGGCCAAGAAGCTGCGCTGCGCAACCTTTGCCGACGTGCCGCCATTCTCGGCGCCGGATCCGAAGACCCGTGAAATGGCCGGCTTCGACGTCGATCTCTGCAATGCCATCGCCAAAGAACTGGGCGTGACGGCGGAAGTGAAGCCGGTTTCGGTCGAAGCCCGCGTGCCGGAAGTCAAGCTCGGCCGCGTCGACATCACCGTAGCGAACCTCGCCTATACCCAGAGCCGCGCCGAGCAGATTCAGTTCAGCGATCCCTATTATCTCGCCAAGGAAATGCTCATCGTTCCGGCGACGGACGAAGGCAAGGCCAAGGCCGACTATGTCGGCCAGCGTATCGCCTCGGCCAAGGGTTCGACGTCCGAAATGTCGATCAAGCTCAACAAGTCCGAACCGTTGACCTTCCAGGACACGGCTTCCGCCTATCTCGCCGTGCAACAGGGCAAGGCGCGCGGCATGGTCGCCAACACGATGACGACGACCAAATTCGTCAACGAGTCGAAGACCCGCGGCAAGGAAATGCGCATGATCGAAGAGCCGATGCTGTACCAGCCGATCGGTATCGGCATGCAGAAGGATCAGCCGGCGCTAACCGCCAAGGTCAACGAAATCCTGCGCAAGCTGGATGCCGATGGCGAGATCAACAAGATCTGGGACAAGTGGCTCGGTCAGGGCACCGAATACAAGATGACCCGTACCGACAAGGTTGTTCCACTCTCCGAACTGAAGTTCGATCCGATCCCCTAATCTGAGGGCGCATAGCGCCTTCTGATCCCAAACCAAAATCCGACAATTGCCAACGGCGGCAGCCTTGCCGCCGTGCGGTTTATCTATGGCCACGAGGAGGGCCTGCAATGGTACATATCAAAGACATTCCCGAGCGTCCCTCCAAGGAGGATCTGGCTGCGATCGCGAAATTTTCGCCCGCCACCATTCACGAAGCACAGGGCCGTCGGGGTGCCCTGTCGTCGCGGCTTAAGCCGGTCGACTACCGGATGAAGCTCTGTGGCCCGGCCTTCACCGTCAAATCCTCGCCGCGCGACAACATCATGCTGCAACTGGCGATCAATTACGCCAAGCCCGGCGACATCATCGTTGTTTCGGCGGGTGAATACGAAGAAGCCGGTTCGTTCGGTGACGTTCTGGCCAATGCCTGCCTTGCCAAGGGCATCGGCGGCCTGGTTACGGATACCGGCGTGCGCGATACGCTGCAGCTTCGCGAACTCGGCTTCCCGGTCTTCTCGCTCACTACCTGCATCAAGGGCACAGTGAAGGAAACGATCGGCACGACAAATGACAGCATCATCGTTGGCGGCGAGATCATCAATCCGGGTGACGTGATCGTCGGTGATGCGGATGGTCTGGTCGTCGTTCGCCGCAGCGAAGTTGCCGAAGCGGCAAAGCTGTCTCAGGCACGCGAAGACGCCGAAGCCGGTTTCATTGAAGCCTACAAGGCCGGCGCGTCCGTTATCGAGGTCAGCAAGCTCGAGCCGGTTCTCAAGGCCAAGGGCCTGATCGTCGACATCTGAAAAAGATGAAGGGAAGCGTCGTTCACGACAGCTTCCCTTCCATATGATCGAGATCCGCAGTGACTACGGAAAATAAAAAGGGCGGCCTCGCGGTCGCCCTTTTGTCTATTCGCTTGCAAGCCTCTTCAGCCCCTCGATTGCCAGCTCGGCAATCATCTCCGGCGTGTTGTCGATATTGACGACGACAACACCGGCTTCGCTATCAGGTCGCTCCAGTGTCGCCAGCTGGCTTTTCAGAAGACTGGTCGGCATGAAGTGGCCTTCGCGGCTGCCCATGCGCTGGGTCAGCAGCGCCTTGCTGCCATCCAGAAACACGAAGGCCAGCTTTCCGCCCGCCGCCGCACGCAATCTGTCGCGATACGCTTTCTTCAGTGACGAGCATGTCAGGACGATACCGCTTGTCGCGTGATCGGCCAGAATCTCGCCGATGCGATCGAGCCAGGGCCAGCGGTCATCGTCGTTGAGCGGCGTGCCCTTCGACATCTTGGCGATGTTGGCCTGAGGATGAAGATCGTCGCCTTCCTGATGGGGGAGGGACAGCGCTTCTGCCAGACGCATACCGACCGAACTCTTGCCGCAGCCGGCGACGCCCATCACGATGATGGGCCGCCGGAAGGCCTGTGCCTCAGAGGCTGATGGTGATGCCGCCGTCGACATAAAGCGTGTGTCCATTCACGAAAGAGGAACCCTTGCCCGACAGGAAGACGGCCGCGCCGACCAGTTCATCGACATTGCCCCAGCGGGCAGCCGGCGTGCGCTTTTCCAGCCATGCGGAAAATTCCGGATTGTCGACCAGTGCCTGGTTGAGCGGTGTCTTGAAATAGCCCGGCGCAATCGCATTGACCTGCAGGCCGTGCTTGGCCCAGTCGGTGGACATGCCCTTGGTGAGGTTTTTGACCGCGCCCTTGGTGGCCGTGTACGGCGCAATGCCGGGACGGGCAAGTTCGCTCTGCACCGAGGCGATGTTGATGATCTTGCCGTGACCGCGGGCGATCATGTGGCGGGCGACAGCCTGACCGACATAGAAGACGCTGGAAATGTTGGTGGTCAGAAGCTGCTGCCACTTGTCGGCCGGAAAGTCTTCCAGCGGGGAACGATACTGCATGCCGGCATTGTTGATGAGAATGTCTATCGCGCAGATCTCCGCTTCGATGCGAGCGACACCTGCCGCAACCGAGGCCTGGTCGGTCGCATCGAATGCGACGGCGTGAACGGTAAAGCCATCGGCGGAAAGCTGTTTTTGTGCGTCAGCCAGTTTCGCCTCATCGCGGCCGTTGAGAATGACTGTAGCGCCGTGTTCGGCAAGGCCGCGAGCGAGTGCCAGGCCGATGCCCTGGCTGGAGCCGGTGATCAGCGCGGTTTTACCCGTCAGATCGAACAGCGGAAATGACATCAGAAATTCCTCCCGGTTCATAAGCGTCTTTGAAGTTGACATAGATGTTATCGATAACATATGCAATCGAAAACAAAACGCGGGAGT
>Ga0209795_10000161_pt1 | contig 61307 bp, 48 predicted proteins | sample AgamicOrMarz_FD_187166 | JGI IMG/M metagenome (GOLD analysis project Ga0209795, IMG submission 187166) | Agave microbial communities from Guanajuato, Mexico - Or.Ma.rz (SPAdes) (version 2) | ecosystem: Host-associated > Plants > Phyllosphere > Phylloplane/Leaf | place: Guanajuato, Mexico...
AGGAATTCCAGCGCTACAAGACGCATCCGGCGATCCGCCAGTTCCTCGAAGGCGGCAAGCGCGTGTCGTATGGCGCGCGCGCGATCACCGCAGGCGGCCTGATGTCGCTGCCGAAGCTGGTGTTTCCGGGCGGCGCGCTGGTCGGCGACGATGCGGGCTTCCTGAACGCATCGCGCATCAAGGGTTCGCATGCGGCGATCAAGACCGGCATGCTCGCCGCCGACGCCGCGTTCGAAGCCGTGCAGGCCGGCCGTCATAACGACGAACTCGCGGCTTATCCGGAGAGCTTCAAGACTTCGTGGCTGCATACCGAGTTGTACCGCGCCCGCAATTTCAAGCAGTGGATGAGCAAGGGGCTGTACCTCGGCACGCTGATGGTCGGCATCGAGCAGAAGCTGTTGGGCGGCAACGTGCCGTGGACGCTGCATCACCAGCATTGGGATCACGAGATGCTGAAGCCCGCGTCGCAATGCACGCCGATCGAGTATCCGAAGCCCGATGGCAAGCTCACGTTCGACCGCTTGTCTTCGGTGTTCATCTCCAACACGAATCACGAAGAGAACCAGCCCGCGCATCTGACGCTGAAGGACCCGACGGTGCCGGTGAACGTGAACTGGCAGACGTATGCGGGCCCGGAAGCGCGTTATTGCCCGGCTGCGGTGTATGAGTTCGTGAAGAACGACGACGGCGGCGAACGGCTCGTCATCAACGCGCAGAACTGCGTGCACTGCAAGACGTGCGACATCAAGGACCCGACGCAGAACATCGTGTGGGTGACGCCTGAAGGCGGCGGCGGGCCGAACTATCCGAACATGTGATGCGTTGAGCTTTGTAGCTTCACAGCGCAGGCGGCCCACGCCTGCGCTGCGAAAGCAATGGCGTCAGCCGCGCGCCATCCGTTCGATACGTTCGCGCACCTGCGCGACCACCGGCGCCCACGCGCCCACCGTGGGTTGCCTGAACAGTTCGATCGAATCGTACCAGGGCGTAGCCGCCGAATCGCTGCCCCAGAACCACGCCGATACATGGTCGATCATCAAACAGGTCGGCACGCCGAGCGCGCCGGCCAGATGAGCCGGCCCGCTGTCGATCGTGACCATCAGGTCGAGATTCGCCAGCAACGCGGCGACGTCGTCGAATCCGGACTGGAAATGATGCGTGAGGTCCACGACGTCGAGGCCCTTCGCACGCCACTGCGCGACGGTCTCGCCACGTCCCGGCGACAGCGCGAAATACGTCACGCCCGCGACGCCAAGTAACGGTTCCAGTTGTTCCGCCGGCACCGACCGTCGCGCGTCGCGAATATGGTCGGGATTGCCGTTCCACACCAGCCCGACCTTGCGATTGCCGCCAGGCTTTCCGGCGATGCACGCTTCTACGCGATCGCGCCACACCTGCACATGCTGCAGGTCGGCGCTCAGATAAGGCGCGCCCCAGCCGCTCGCATCCACGATGCCGAGGCGCAGCGGCAAGCTCATTAACCCGCAATGGAAATCAGGCTGCGTTTCAAGGCTCGTTTCGAGCCGCAAGTCCGCGGGCAGGGTCCGTTCGAAGAGATGCCGCAACGGCCCGTCGTGACCGAAGATCACAGTGCCGCCCTCGCGCCGCGCACGCTCGGCGAGAAGCGGCAAAAAGCGCACTGCCCACAGACAATCGCCGTTGCCCTGCTCGCCGTACACAACGAGCGTCTTGCCCGTCAGCGGCTCGCCTTGCCAGTGCGCGCTGATCGCGGCGAGCGCCTGCTGCGCGTTGTTCAGTTCGCCGGCAAACGCGTTGCGCGACTCGTAATGCGCCCAGCCTTCGGCGAAACGTCCATTGCGGATTTCGAGTTCCGAAAGATCGAACCACGCATGCGCGTTTTCCGGCGACGACGCGAGCACCTGACGCAGCAAGGCTTCCGCTTCCGCGAAACGCGACTGCTCCTTCACGCACAACGCGAGCTTGTGAAGCGCTACCGGATTGCCGGCCACGACGCGCACCGCTTCGCGCAGCAACTGCTCGGCGGTAGTGAAGTCGTCGCGATACTGAACGGCCGCCGCGCGCCAGACCAATGCGTTGGCATCGGCGGGATTTTGCGCAAGCAGCAGCGCGGTCGCGGATTCGACAAGCGCCCAGTCGCGCACGATGAACGCGGTCTGCGCAATCGTGTGAAGCAGCGTTGGCTCGCAGGCCGGCTCGGCCTGATAGGCGCGCACAAGCGCCACGAGCGCTTCGCGTTGCAGCGCCTTGTCGCGGCCCGCGTGCTGCAGCAGCGCCTGACCGAACGCGAGATAGTCATGCGCGCTCGCGTGCGGCGCCGAGGCACGCGAGCGCAGCGCCGTCAGAACGTCGCCCGCTGGCTCGATAGGAGGATGATTCATGCGAGGAAGGCGCCGCGCGCCGCTTATGCAATGCGATGTGAGAGGCGCTAACGGCGCCCGTTAAGGCGCGCTCGCCGCGATCTTCGGCGTGCTGACCGAGACGTCGCCGCATTGCGCGCGGTGACGCAGCGCGTGGTCCATCAGTACCAGCGCGAGCATGGCTTCCGCTATCGGCGTGGCGCGAATGCCGACGCACGGGTCATGCCGGCCGAACGTCTCGACAACTGCCGGCTGCCCCGCTTTGTCGATGGAACGGCGCGGCGTGCGGATGCTCGACGTTGGCTTGATCGCGATCGACACCGTGATGTCCTGCCCCGTCGAAATGCCGCCGAGCACACCGCCCGCGTGGTTGCCGACAAAGCCCTCAGGCGTGAGTTCGTCGCCGTGCACGGAGCCGCGCTGCGCGACGCTCGCGAAGCCCGCGCCGATTTCGACGCCCTTCACCGCGTTGATCCCCATCATGGCGTGGGCGATGTCCGCATCGAGCCGGTCGAACAGCGGCTCGCCGAGGCCGACGGGCACGCCCGACGCCACCACGTTGATACGCGCGCCGATCGAGTCGCCGTCCTTGCGCAGCGCGTCCATATACGCTTCGAGCTGCGGCACGATGTCCGCGTTGGGCACGAAGAACGGGTTCTCGCGCACCTGCGCCCAGTCGACGAACGGCACGTCGATTTCGCCGAGCGCCGCCATATAGCCGCGAATCTCAGTACCGAATTTCTCGCGCAGCCACTTCTTCGCCACCGCGCCCGCCGCGACGGTTGGCGCCGTCAGCCGCGCCGACGAACGGCCGCCGCCGCGATAGTCGCGAATGCCGTACTTCTGCCAGTAGGTGTAGTCGGCGTGACCCGGACGGAAGGTGTCCGCGATATTGCCGTAGTCCTTGCTGCGCTGGTCGGTATTGCGAATCAGCAGCGCAATCGGCGCGCCGGTGGTTTTGCCCTCGAACACGCCTGACAGAATCTCGACCTTGTCTTCTTCCTGACGCTGCGTGACGTGCCGCGACGTGCCGGGCTTGCGGCGGTCGAGTTCGAGCTGGATGTCGGCTTCGTCGAGCGCCATGCCCGGCGGGCAACCGTCGATCACGCAGCCGATGGCCGGCCCGTGCGATTCGCCGAAGGTCGTGACAGTGAAAAGCGTACCAAGGGTGTTGCCGGACATGAGCGCCGTCCAAAGGATGCGGGGAAGACGCTATTATGCCAGCCCCTTGGGGCACGAGGCCGCCCGCGGCGCCGGCTTATGACTTCCGGACAAGCCGGCCTATTTGCGCGCGCCGCGCAGTTCCGTGACGGTTTTCTGCAGCAGTTCCGGCGTGGCAAGCGCCGGCTCGATCGGCTCGCCGACCGCGAGCGTCAGCCGGCTCATCACGCCCTTTTGCACCGGCCGCGGCCAGCGCGCGTCGTTGGCGCGCGAAAACACGCTGCCCCACAGCCCGCGCAGCGCCATCGGAATCACAGGCGCGGGCGTACGCCGGATGATCTCGGTCACGCCATGACGGAACGGATTCATCTCGCCCGTGCGAGTGAGCTTGCCCTCAGGGAAGATGCACACCAGTTCGCCCTCGGCAAGCGCCTCGGCGCAGCGCTCGTAGGCGCGCGTCAGCAACTGCGCGTCCTCGTGCGCGGGTGCGATCGGAATCGCCTTCGCGTGACGAAACACCCAGCCGGCGAACGGCGTCCTGAAAATGTGATGATCCATCACGAAGCGGATCGGCCGCGGACTCTCGGCCATGATCACGACCGCGTCGACGAAACTGACGTGATTGCAGACGAGCACGGCCGCGCCTTCGTCCGGAATCCGCTCGGCGTGCACGAGGCGAATCCGGTAAAACGTGTGCACCAGCAGCCAGGCGATGAAGCGCAGCAGAAACTCGGGCACGAGCGAATAGATGTAAGTCGCCACCACGATATTGAGCAGCGCCGTCACGAGGAAAATTGCCGGAATGCTGAAGCCCGCCGCCGTCAGGCCGACCGCCATCAGCGCGGAGACGATCATGAACAGCGAATTCAGAATATTGTTCGCCGCGATGATGCGCGCCCGGTGGCTCGGCTGGCTGCGGCTCTGGATCAGCGCATAGAGCGGCACGCTGTAGAAGCCGCCGAACATCGCGAGCAGGAACAGATCGGCGAGCACGCGCCAATGCGCGGCGCGCCCGAGAAACTCGGCCACGCTCAACAGGTGTCCGACGGGCGGCAACGCGTGGCTGGCGAAAAAAAGATCGATGGCGAACACGCTCATGCCGATCGAACCGAGCGGCACGAGGCCGATCTCGATGCGCCGCTTCGAGAGCTTTTCGCACATCAGCGAGCCGAGGCCGATGCCGATCGAGAACGTGCCGAGCAGCACCGTCACGACGTCCGGATTGGCGGACAACACGTCTTTCGCAAAGCTGAAAAACGACGACAGAAACGTCGCGCCCACGAACCACAGCCACGATATGCCGAGCAGACTCAGGAACACCGTGCGGTTTTCGCGCGCGAGCTTCAGGTTGCGCCAGGTTTCGCTGACCGGATTCCAGTTGATGCGCAGATCCGGCTGCGGCGCTGCCGTCACCGGGACGAAGCTCGACACCACGCGCCCCGCCAGCGCGATCGCGACGCACGCGCAGGCCAGCAGCAGCGCGCCATGTTCGACGAACCCCGCACTCGCGCCGCCGACGATCGTGCCGACGAGAATCGCGACGAAGGTGCCCATCTCGACCATCCCGTTGCCGCCGACAAGCTCGTGGCTCGACAGATGTTGCGGCAGGTACGAATACTTGACGGGCCCGAACACGGTCGAATGCACGCCCATCAGAAACGTGCAGAAATACAGCAGCGGCGCGCTATGCAGCAGGAAACCCGCGCCGCCGATCAGCATGACGGCGATCTCGAAGGTCTTGACGAAGCGTGTGAGCAGCGCCTTGTCGTACTTGTCGGCAATCTGCCCGGACGTGGCCGACAGCAGCACGAAAGGCAGGATGAAGATGGCCGAGATCAGAAACGCCGCGGTTTTCGGATCGACGCCCGAAAAGCGCGCCGCCTGAAACGTGACGAGCGACGTGAACCCGATCTTGAAGACGTTGTCGTTCATCGCGCCGAGGAACTGCGTCCAGAAAAACGGCGCGAAACGGCGCTCACCCAGCAGCTTGAACTGCGATTCATGGCCGCCATGCCGGCGCGCGGCGCGCCCGGCGGCGGGTAGCGTGCGCGTTGGCGGCGTAGGAGGCGTGGGGCTCTGACTCATGAAGTTTGACGAACGGATGGGGAAATGCGCGTCTGGAGTGCGCGCCAGTGGGGGCAGTTCCGCAACGCGCGTAACGAGCGAGCGCCGCGCGCACAAAAAAGGCGCGCGCTCTCGCGCACGCCTTCATTCAATATTGGGTCCTGCCGCCTTAACGCGCCGGCTGCTGCCCCTGCTCTTCCGGCCAGTCGCGGATATACGCCTTGAGCATGCGGTTTTCGAAGCCCTGCTCTTCGACCACCGCCTTCGCGACGTCGTAAAACGAAATGACACCCATCAGCGTGCGGCTTTCCATGACCGGCAGATAACGCACGTGATGCTCGAGCATCATGCGGCGCACTTCGTTGACGTCGGTTTCGGGCGTGCAGGTAAGCGGATGATCGTCCATAACCTTACGAATGGTCGACGTGCCCACGCTTCCGCCGTTCTCCTTGAGCGTCAGAATAATCTCGCGGAATGTCAGCATGCCGACCAGGTCGCCGTACTCCATGACGACGAGCGAACCGATGTCGTGTTCGGCCATGGTGTTGACTGCGTCGTGCAGCGTGGCATCCGGCGTGACCGTGAAGAGGGTGTTGCCTTTGACTTTAAGAATGTCGCTGACTCGCATGATCTGTCTCCCGAAATACCCGCTAGGCATGGTAATGCATCAATGACTTTCGATCCTATCGGAAAGGCCCATAAAAGGAAAGCGGCCGCCCCACCAAGGCGGGGCGGCCTTCCGCCGCCAGGCAAAGGCTGCACGCACACCCGCACGCACACACTCGCGCATCGGGAAAACCGCGCTTGAAGCAGCCTGCGCCGGTGATACGATGGCCGCCACCTTGACCTTTCGCGAGACCGCCCGTGGCCTCGCCGACCAGCATGTCCGCCAACCGTTTCGACACGCTTGCGCTGCACGCCGGCGCCGCGCCCGACCCCACCACCGGCGCGCGCGCCACGCCAATCTATCAGACCACTTCGTTCTCGTTTCGCGATGCGGACCACGCCGCCGCGCTCTTCAACATGGAGCGCGCCGGCCATGTCTACTCGCGCATCTCGAATCCGACCGTGGCCGTATTCGAGGAGCGCGTCGCGGCGCTCGAAAACGGCGCGGGCGCGATCGGCACGGCGAGCGGCCAGGCCGCCCTGCATCTCGCGATCGTCACGCTGATGGGCGCGGGCTCGCACATCGTCGCTTCGAGCGCGCTGTACGGCGGCTCGCATAATCTGCTGCACTACACGTTGCGCCGCTTCGGCATTGAAACGACGTTCGTCAAACCCGGCGACATCGACGGATGGCGCGCGGCGTTGCGCCCGAACACGCGCCTGCTGTTCGGCGAGACGCTCGGCAATCCTGGCCTCGACGTGCTCGACATCGCCACCGTCGCGCAGCTCGCCCACGAGCATCGCGTGCCGCTTCTCGTCGATTCCACCTTCACCACGCCGTATCTGCTGAAACCGTTCGAGCACGGCGCGGACTTCGTCTATCACTCGGCGACCAAGTTCCTGGGCGGCCACGGCACGACCATTGGCGGCGTGCTGGTGGACGGCGGCACGTTCGACTTCGACGCCTCCGGGCTCTTTCCCGAATTCACCGAACCCTACGACGGCTTCCACGGCATGGTGTTCAGCGAGGAAAGCACGGTTGCGCCATTCCTGCTGCGCGCTCGCCGCGAGGGCTTGCGCGACTTCGGCGCATGCCTGCATCCACAAGCCGCCTGGCAGCTTCTGCAAGGCATCGAAACCCTGCCTCTGCGGATGGAACGGCACGTCGCCAACACGCGCCGCGTGGTCGAGTTCCTCGCCGGCCATGCGGCGGTCGAAGCCGTCGCGTATCCCGAACTGCCGACGCATGCCGATTACGCGCTCGCGCAACGCCTGCTGCCGCGCGGCGCGGGCGCCGTGTTCAGCTTCAATCTGCGGGGCGACCGCGAGGCCGGCCGCCGTTTCATCGAAGCGCTGTCGCTGTTCTCGCATCTCGCGAACGTCGGCGACGCGCGCTCGCTGGTGATTCACCCTGCTTCCACCACGCACTTCCGGATGGACGCGGCCGCGCTCGCCGCGGCGGGCATCGCGGAAGGCACGATCCGGCTCTCCATTGGTCTTGAAGACCCCGACGACCTCATCGACGATCTGAAGCGCGGCCTGAAAGCCGCGCAGAAATCGACGCAGAAGCCGACGCAGAAGCCGACGCAGAAGCCGGCGCAGAATCCCGCGCAGGACGGCGCGCCGAAGACAGACAGCAGCACCGCTTCGCAACCGCGCCCGGAGTCGCCATGATCCTGACCGTTCAAGGCAAGGCCGCCTATGCCTACACCGGCGGCAAACCGTTCGACCGGAGTCTGCCGACTGCCGTTTTCATCCACGGCGCCGAGCACGACCATAGCGTGTGGGCGCTGCAAACGCGCTATTTCGCGCACCACGGCTTTAGCGTGCTGGCCGTCGATCTCCCCGGACACTGCCGCAGCGCCGGCCCCGCGTTGCACACCATCGGCGCGCTGGCGGACTGGCTCGCCGCGTTGCTCGACGCCGCCGGTGTCGCGCGCGCATTCGTCGCCGGCCATAGCATGGGGTCGCTGATCGCGCTCGACTTCGCCGGCCGCTACCCGCAGCGAACCACGCATCTCGCGCTCCTCGCCACCGCGTTGCCGATGGCGGTCTCCGATACCTTGCTCGAAGCCGCCCTACATCGAGAGCCGGAGGCAATCGACATGGTCAACCAATGGTCGCACTCGACGCTCGCGGCCAAACCGTCCTGCCCCGGTCCTGGCTTCTGGCTGCACGGTATGAACCAGCGGCTGATGGAGCGCGTTTCGCAAAAGGCGAGACGCATCTCTTTCACACCGACTTCACCGCCTGCAATAGCTACGCGGACGGCCTTGCGCGTGCCGCGCAGGTTCGCTGCCCGACGCGCCTAGTGGTGGGCCGGCGTGATGCGATGACGCCGCCGCGCGCCGCTAAGGCGCTCGCCGATGCGCTCGCGCAGGCAGGCGCGCCCGTTGACACCGTCACGTTGGAAGCCGGGCACGCGCTGATGACGGAACAGCCCGACGCCACGCTCGACGCGCTGTTCAGTTTTGCTTCGAGACCGGTTCACGCGGCGGATTAACGCGGGGCTGCTGCGCTTCGTCGCGAGTTGGTCGTTGGTTCGCTTGTCGGTTCGCTCGTCAGCCCGCTCGCCAGCCAATTCACGCACCCACGATAACCGCGCCGAAGCGCCTTCGCCATCGTCCGAATGGCCAGGTTGCGCCAGGCACGCGATAGCCGGACAATGAATCGAGCCTGTCATTTCGCGCGCCGTCGGGGCGCCGCGAAAACGCAGTTCGCAACAACAGGCGATGATTCGCAACGCGTAGCAATCCGGAGGCCGTTATGGCTCATACCGCGCATACCGATCACTTCGCGAACTTCGCGGAGTTTTACCCGTACTACCTGAGCGAGCATCGCAACCTGGTCTCGCGGCGGCTGCATTTCGTGGGCTCGCTCGGCGTGATCGGCTGCCTCGCGATGGCGCTCGCCACCGGCGACTGGCTGTGGCTGCCCGCGGCCGTCGTCTGCGGATACGGCTTTGCCTGGGTCGGCCATTTTTTCTTCGAGAAGAACCGGCCCGCAACGTTTCGCCATCCGCTCTACAGCCTGATGGGCGACTGGGTGATGTTCAAGGACATCTGCGTCGGCAAGATTTCGTTGTAGCGCGAGCGAGCGGGCGCGCGGCGCTGGAACCGCCGCCTCGCTGCATTCTGAGCGCTAGGCCGCCTGATGCGGCATCGACGACGTGCCGCGCTCGTTCTCTTCCGCGGCCGCCGCGCGCGCCGCGGCACGCACGGCGAGCAGCGTCGCGAGCGTCACCCGCAGTTTGTCGTTCTCGAGCGCCGCGAGCAGCGTGGCGCCGTCCACACGAGTCGACGCGAGCTGAAGCTGATACTCCAGCTCAGCGCGATCCATGACGAACAGGTCGTATAGCTGCTGCACCGTGATCTGCGCCGGGTTCGCCAGCAGCAGAAAGTGCGGGCGCGACGCGTCTTCCTGCAACTGCGCGATCCATTCGATCTGTTCGAGCTTTTGCAGCAGATTGACCGTCGTGTCCATATCGCGGCGAAGCATCCGCGAAAGCTCTGTCACCGTGTAGCCGCGCTTGCCGGCGTCGCGCGCTTCGCAAAGCCGCGCGAGCAGTTCCAGCGCATCGAACAGATTGCTGCCCTCGAAAGTCGGTCGATGAAACTGGCCGATGCGAATGGCCGGCAACGCCGACGCGATCATCGCGCCCGCCAGCGTGATGAACCAGCAGAGGTACATCCACAGCAGGAAAAGCGGCACCGCCGAGAACGCGCCGTACACCGCGGTATAGGTCGGCATGCGACGCACGTAATAGCCGAAGCCGCGCTTGGCGAGTTCGAACGCAATAGCCGCCGTGAGGCCGCCGATCACCGCATCGCGCCACTCCACACGGCAGTTCGGCAGATAGACATAGAGAATCGTGAAGGCGAGCGCCGTCAGCGGCAACGCGGCGCCCGCGAGCGCGAATTCGATCACCGGCGTCATGCGCTGGGCCGCGCTGAACGTCATGGACTGCGTGAACAGATACGACGAGATCGAAAGGCTCACGCCGATCAGAATCGGACCCAGCGTGATGATCGCCCAGTACACGAGGATGCGCTGCGCGATAGGCCGCGCCTTGCGCACGCGCCAGATCACGTTGAACGCGGATTCGATCGTCATCATGGTCATGACGCCCGTGAGAAACAGCAGCACCATGCCGATGGTCGTCAAGCCCTTCGCCTTCGACGCGAACTGATTCAGATACTTGAAGATCTGGCTGTTCAGTTGCGCGGGCATCAGGTGGTCGGCGAGGAAAAACTGCAGCGACTCCTGGAACGAACTGAACAGCGGAAACGCCGTGAAGAGCGCGAACGCGACGGTGGCGAGCGGCACCAGCGCGAGCATCGTGGTGAACGTGAGGCTGCCGGCCACCTGCGCAATGCGGTCTTCGCTGCTGCGCTTCGCGGCGAACTGCGCGAGCCGCTTGAGCGTATCGAGGTCGAAACGCACCCTGGACAACAAACCTGCCTCCTTGCTTTGTCTGACTGTGTTTCAGGACCGCCTGGCCGAATCTTCAGCGAACTCTCAAAGCACTCTTAAAGCATTCTGAGCGCACCCTCGACGCGCCTTACGCGAGCCCTGGCCGAATGGCTATGAATGGCTGGGAACGGCCTGTAGAGCGGACCCAAGCCCTATAATACCCGTTCACTGATGAGGCTTATGAAAGACATTCTCGTGCTCTATTACAGCCGTCACGGCGCCACGCGCGAGCTTGCGCTGGCGATCGCGCACGGCGTCGACAGCGTCCCCGGCATGCAGGCGCGCGTGCGCACCGTGCCGGCGGTTTCCACCGTCTGCGAGGCGACGCAGCCCGACATTCCCGCCGAAGGACCGCCGTACGCCGAACTGCGCGACCTCGAGGAATGCGCCGGTCTCGCGCTCGGCTCGCCCACGCGTTTCGGCAACATGGCCGCATCGCTGAAGTACTTTCTCGACGGCACCACGCCGCAGTGGCTGTCGGGCGCGCTGTCGGGCAAGCCGGCCTGCGTGTTCACGTCCACCGGCAGTCTGCACGGCGGCCAGGAGTCGACGCTGTTGTCCATGATGCTGCCGCTGCTCCATCACGGCATGCTGATCGTCGGCATCCCGTACACGGAGAGCGCATTGAGCACAACGCAAAGCGGCGGCACGCCCTACGGCGCATCGCATTTCGCGCGCGCGGGCAGCGCCGCACAAGGCATTTCCGCCGACGAGAAAACGCTGGCCGTCGCGCTCGGCGCACGTGTCGCGCGCACGGCGGCATCCATGAGCGAAAGACCGTGAATCGCACGCTGCCGCCGTCGCCAAACCTGCACGCCGCGCTCGGCGCGACGGCTTCGCTCGTCACGCTGATCGCGTTGTCGATTGCCTGGGAAGCGTGGCTCGCGCCGCTGCGCCCGGGCGGCTCGGCGCTCGTACTGAAGGCCGTGCCTCTGCTGCTCGCGCTGCCGGGCGTGTGGCGGCGGCGTCTCTATACGATGCAATGGGCGTCGATGCTGATCCTGCTTTACTTTACCGAGGGCGTCGTGCGCGGCTGGAGCGAGCGCGGCTTGAGCGCGGGCTTCGGTTGGCTCGAAGCGATGCTTAGCGTGCTCTTTTTCGTCTGTACGCTCGCGTATGTCGCGCCGTTCAAGCGCGCGGCAAAAACGGCGGCGAAAACGGCGGCGAAAGAGGCGGCACGAGAGGCCGAACGAGACGCGGAAAAAACGGCGGCGGAAAACGTATCGAACAGCGCCGCGAAGCCGCCCCGCGAACATCCGCAAAACGCGGACGTCTGAACGTAATACGCCCGACTTGCGCCTCAGCATCCGCCGCCCAATCCCGCACCCAACCAACATGACCCAATCCGCTTTCCTCACTGCCTGCCGCGACGCCATCGGCGCCGCCCATGTGCTGACCGACGCGCACGACACGGCGCCCTACCTCACCGACTGGCGCCGCCGCTACACCGGCGCGGCCTGCGCGGTGCTGTCCCCGGCGACGCCCGCCGAAGTCGCGGCGCTCGTGAAGCTCGCCGTCGAACATGGCGTGCCGCTCGTGCCGCAAGGCGGCAACACCGGTCTTGCGGGCGGCGCCACGCCCGATGCGAGCGGCGCGCAGGCGGTCGTCAGCTTGCGGCGCTTGAACCGCGTGCGCGACATCGATCCGCACAACAACACGATCACCGTCGAAGCCGGCGTGATTCTCGCCGAAGTGCAAAAACGCGCCGACGAAGCCGGCCGTCTGTTCCCGCTGAGTCTTGCCGCCGAAGGCAGTTGCACGATCGGCGGCAATCTCGCGACCAACGCGGGCGGCACCGGCGTTCTGCGCTACGGCAACACGCGCGAACTCTGTCTCGGCCTCGAAGTCGTCACGCCGCAAGGCGAACTGTGGGACGGTCTGCGCGGGCTGCGCAAGGACAACACCGGCTACGATCTGCGCGATCTGTTCATCGGCGCGGAAGGCACGCTCGGCATCATCACCGCGGCCGTGCTGAAGCTGCATCCGCAGCCGGCCGCGCGGGTCACGGCGCTCGCTGCGCTCGCGTCGCCGCATGCGGCGCTCGACTTTCTGTCGCTCGCGCAACGCGTTGCCGGGCCGTTGCTCACGGGCTTCGAACTGATGTCGGACTTCTGCCTGCGGCTAGTCGGCCGGCACTTCGAGCAGATGCGCTATCCGTTTGCCGAACCGCACGCGCAAATCGTGCTGCTCGAATTGTCCGACAGCGAAAGCGAGGAGCACGCGCGCGCGCTCTTCGAGCGTCTGATGGAAACGGCGCTCGAAGACGGCGTCGTGCAGGACGCGGTGGTTGCGGAAAGCCTCGCGCAATCGCGCGCGTTCTGGAACCTGCGCGAACATATTCCGCTCGCGCAGGCCGAGGAAGGTCTGAACATCAAGCACGACATTGCAGTGCCGATCTCGCGCATCGGCCATTTCATCGAGGAAACCGATGCCGCGATCGCGCAGGCCGCGCCCGGCGCGCGCATGGTGACGTTCGGCCATCTCGGCGACGGCAATCTGCATTACAACGTGCAGGCGCCGGAGGGTGTCGACGCGAAGGCGTTCCTCGCGCAATTCCAGAGCCCGATCAACGGTATCGTGTACGACAGCGTGCATCGGCACCGCGGCAGCATCAGCGCCGAACATGGGCTCGGGCAGTTGAAAATTGATGAAGCGATGCACTACAAGCAGGACGTCGAGGTCCAGATGATGCGTGCGGTGAAGCGCGCGCTCGATCCGCTGAACCTGATGAACCCAGGCAAAGTGCTACGCTAAAAGCGTGAAGCAACCGGTTGAAACCGGATGCAACCCAGCCACTCGCAGGAGCCTTCTTCGTGAAAATTCGCGTGCTGTCCGATCTGCATCTCGAGAACGACGAGCCTGAACTGATTCCGCACGCAGAAGCGGATCTGATCGTGCTGGCCGGGGACATTCACAATCACGCGGCGGGCCCGCGCTGGGCCGCGCAGACCTTCGACGGCGCGACGCCGGTGATCTACGTGCCGGGCAATCACGAGTACTACGACGGCGAGTTCGGCGCGCTAGAAACCGCGTTGTATGACGCGGCCGCGCAGGTCGACAACGTGTACGTACTGAACAACGCCGCACTCGTCGATCCGCAGGGACGCTGGCGCGTGCTCGGCACGACGTTATGGACGGATTTTGCGCTGTTCGGCGCGGACAGCGCGGCGCTGGAAGAATCGATGGAGGCGTCGCGGCGCGCCATGCTCGACTTTCGCGGGCCGATTCAGATCAACTGGCCGCACGGACTGGAAAACCGCGCCGAGGACGACGCGCGCGACTTCACGCCCGGCGACGCGCTCGCGCTGCATCGCCAGGCGCGCGCGTGGCTCGAGAACGAACTGGCGAAACCGTTTGCCGGGCAGACGATCGTGGTCACGCATCACGCGCCGCATCGTTTGAGTCTCGCCGAGCGTTACGCGGAAGACCGCGTGTCCGCGGGCTTCGTCAACCATTTGCCGGAGCTCGTGCGGGCGCCCGTCACGCTATGGATTCATGGGCACACGCATACGTCGTTCGACTACACGGTGAACAGCACGCGCGTGGTGTGTAATCCGCGAGGTTACTTCGAGCGGCGCAGCAGGCAGTGGGAAAATCCGCAGTTCGCGTGGGATAAGGTCGTCGAGATCTAGCGCGGCGGCGCTGCGGCCTCAAACCGCAGACGCGCCCCGCCGCAAGCGCAAACGACTACCGCCCGCTCCGCTGCTTGCCCGCTTCGGGACGCTCGATCCTGATCGGCGCAAGTTGCGGCTGCTGCTGACGCAGGCGGCGCAGCAGGTCGCGAGATGCGGCAATGCCGATCAGTCCAAACATGACGGCCACGCCGATCATCAGATGCGTATCCATGAAATCCTCGTCCTTCGGTGATTGCGATTGCCGAACGTGGCGGCGACAACAACGCGCCGGTTTGACGCGCCGCGCATTAACCACACGGTAGCAAATCGATTCGCGCGCGGAAGTAAGGAAATGTTGCGGCGCGGCGCCGATGTAACAGCGCGCCGATTCAACCGCCCGTCACCCAACCGGACGAGCCGAAACCGCTCGCCGGCTCAAGTCCGCGCGAACTGCCGCAACTCGGCTTCGTCGACTGCGAGCGTCGCCGGAAGCTCGTCGCGCAGATGCTCGATCCACGTGCGAATCTTCGCGTCCAGATACTGGCGCGACGGATACAACGCGTACAGGTTCATCTCCTGCGACGTGTAGTCGGGCAGGAGCCGCACCAGGTCGCCTTTGCGCAAGCCGCTGATCGCCGAGTAAATCGGAATCAGGCCGATGCCCATGCCGCTCGTCACCGCGACCGCCATCGCCTCCGCGACGTTCACCTGAAACGTGGCCGGCCCGAGCGCGATGGTTTCCTCGCCGTTGGGGCCGTCGAAGGTCCATTTGTCGGGCGGAAACACCGGCGTGACCATTTGCAGGCAGGCGTGGCTCGCGAGATCGGACGGCGTTTGCGGCACGCCGTGCTTCTCCAGATAAGCCGGCGACGCGCACACGATGCTGAACGCGCTGCCCAGCCGCTGCGACACCAGTCCCGAATCCGGTAGACCCGTGGCGAGCGTCAGCGACACGTCGAAACCTTCGTCGAGCAGATCGGGCATGCGCTGCGCGAGCGTGAGCTCGACATGCACTTCCGGGTAGCGTTGCTGATAGCGACCCACGGCCGGCACGACGTAGTGCTGGCCGAAGCTCGTCATCGCGTGAACCTTCAGTTTGCCGGACGGACGCGCGTGCGCGTCGCTCGCCTCGGCTTCCGCCTGATCGACATACGCGAGAATCTGCTCGCAGCGCTGCAAATAGCGCTCGCCCGCCTCGGTGAGCGCGATGCGGCGCGTGGTGCGGTTCAACAGGCGCGTGCGCAGATGCGCTTCCAGATCGGAGACCGCGCGCGACGCGTACGCGGTCGTCGTATTGAGGTGCTGCGCGGCACCCGTGAAACTGCCCGCCTCGACGACGCGGACAAATACGCGCATGTTTTGAAGCGTATCCATACCTGATCCTTATCCAGCATCCAAGCCAACCCGTCGATTGTTACACGCAATGCAAAGGCGATTATCACAATTCCCGTAAAAATCCCTTGCATCTTTACCGGTTATTCCCCAATCGATCGAAAAATATAATTGCGCGGTAGCTTCTATAGTCATTTCTGGAGGAAATCGTGCAGTCTCCGGTCGCCACGAGGATCGCCGCAGCCGCGGCTCTTACGATCCTATTAACAATTGCCGGCTGTGCAAGTACCGGAGGCATCGCTCCGCAGGCGAGCCGTACCGACCCGGCCTCGCTCGACGCGGGCAACGCGATCCGCGCGGCCGACGCCGACGCCCAGTGGCCCGCCGCCGACTGGTGGCGCGTCTATGGCGATCCGCAACTCGACGCGTGGATCGAGGCCGCTCAGGCGAACAATCCGAGCCTCGCCGCGGCGCAGGCGCGCGTGCGCGAAGCGATGTCGATGGCGGGCGTCGCACGTTCGGCGCTGGCTCCCCAGGTGAACGGCGATCTGTCGATCAAGCGCCAGAAGTGGGCCGACAACCTGTACTACGGCCCGGGTCCGCTCGCCGGCGAGCAATCGTGGAACAACACCGGCACGCTCGCGCTCTCCTATCACCTCGATCTGTGGGGCAAGGACCGCAACGCCGCCGAGCGCGCGCTCGACGCCGCCCACGCGCGCGCCGCCGATGCCCGCGCCGCGCAACTCGAACTGCAAGCCAACGTGGTGCGCACGTACATCGGGATGTCGCTCGACTACGCGCTGCTCGACATCGCCCGCGCCACCTTGCAGCAACAGCAGCAAATCGCCGACCTGGCGAACCGGCGTCTGAAGGGCGGCATCGGCACGCAGCTCGAAGCGAGCCAGGCGCAAACGCCGCTGCCGGAATACCAGCGGCAAATCGATGCGCTCGAGGAAAGGATCGCGCTCGGCCGCAATCAACTGGCGGCGCTCGCGGGCAGAGGCCCCGGCGCGGGCGACTCGATCCAGCGGCCGAAGCTCTCGCTCGCCGCGCCCGCGGGCTTGCCGAGTGCGCTGCCCGCGGAGCTGATCGGCCATCGGCCAGACATCGTCGCCGCGCGCTGGACGGTGGCGGCGCAGGCGCGCGGCATCGACGTCGCGAAGGCCGGCTTTTATCCGGACATCGATCTGCTCGCGTCGATCGGCGGCTATGCGGCGATGGGGCCGCTCTTCCAGTTCCTGAAGAATCCGTCGCATAGCTGGAGCGCCGGTCCGGCGCTGTCGCTGCCGATCTTCGACGGCGGCCGGCTGCGCTCGGAACTGGGCGCGGCTTCCGCCGGTTACGACGAGGCGGTGGAGAACTACAACCAGTCGATCGTCGGCGCGCTCAAAGACGTCTCCGATCAGGTGATCCGCATCCGCTCGCTGACGACGCAGGCGCAGGACGCCGAGCGCTCGGTGGCCGCCGCGCGCAAGAACTACGAACTGGCGCGCGAAGGTTATCGGCGCGGTCTCACCGACTATCTGAACGTGCTGACGGCGCAAAACCAGTTGCTGCGCGCGCAGGAAGGCGTCGCAAAAGTCCACGCGGAGCGGCTTGGCGCGCATGCGTCGCTGGTTACCGCGCTGGGCGGCGGCCTCGACGAGCCGGCGAACGGGCCGGCGGCGAACGAAACGCTGCCGGGGCATGGCAAGGGCAAGGGCGGCGCCGAGGGCAGTGTCAGCAATTCCGCTGCCGCCTCGAACGGAACCGCTGCGCCCGAGGCGGCAGGCCCCGCACCGCGCCCAGCAACAAGCCCCGCGCCCCACGCCGCAGCCGACTAAGGAAGCCCGCCATGTCAGCCTCCCCTGCTTCCGCTTCGCGCCCCCCGTCACTCGCCGCCTGGTCGCGCGCCGCCGCCGACTGGGCGCGCACCGACGGCCTCACGTGGATCTATCTCTTCAAGGCGCTGGCCGCGTGCTTCCTCGCGCTCGGCATCGCGATGAAGCTCGACCTGCCGCAGCCGCGCACCGCGATGACCACCGTCTTCATCGTGATGCAGCCGCAGAGCGGCATGGTGTTCGCGAAGAGCTTCTACCGGATTTGCGGCACGCTCGTCGGCCTCGTCGTGATGCTCGCGCTGATCGGACTTTTCGCACAGCAGCCGGAGCTCTTTATCGCGACGACGGCGATCTGGGTCGGCATCTGCACCGCCGGCGCCGCGCGCAATCGCAATTTCCGGTCGTACGGATTCGTGCTCGCGGGCTACACCGCCGCGCTGATCGGCATCCCCGCCTCGCAGCATCCGGACGGCGCGTTTCTCGCCGCGCTCACGCGCGTCGCGGAAGTCGTGCTCGGCATCGTCTGCGCGGGCGCGGTCAGCGGCCTCGTGTTCCCGCAATTCGCCGGCTTGCAGATGCGCGGCGCGGTGCGGGCGCGGTTCTCCTCGTTCGTCGACTATGTGTCGGCGTCGCTGGCCGGGCGCATCGACCGCGCGCAGATCGAGGCGACCAATGCGCGCTTCGTCGCGGACATCGTCGGCTTCGAGGCGGCGCGCAGCGTCGCCGTGTTCGAAGGCCCGGATTCGCGGATGCGCGCCGGCCGTCTCGCGCGCCTGAACAGCGAGTTCATGACCGCGTCCACGCGCTTTCACGCGCTGCATCAGTTGATGAACCGGCTGCGCAACGCCGGCACGCATGGCGCCGTGATCGCCATCGACGCGCTGGAGCCGTACTTCAAGGAGATCGCGCCCTTGCTCGCGAAGTCCGGCGAGCCGGTGCGAAGCGCCGCCGATGCCGCGCACGCCGCCGCGCAACTCGAAGCGTACAAGGCCGAGTTGCCGCGCCGCGTGCGCGCCACGCGCGCCGCGCTCGAAACGCATCCCGACGCGCCGCTGCTCGACTTCGACACGGGTGCCGAACTGCTGTACCGCTTCATCGACGACTTGCACGCTTACGCCGCCACTTACGCGTCGCTGGCCGTCGACACCCACGCGCGCGAGCGCTGGGTCGAGCGCTACGAGCCGAAGACGAACGCAATCGCGGCGGGCGTCGCCGGCCTGCGCGCGGCGCTCGTGATGATGGCGCTCGGCGCCTTCTGGATCGCCACCGCGTGGCCGAGCGGCTCGACGCTCACGCTCAACGCGGCGGCCGTGTGCGCGCTCGCGTCGTCGTCGCCGGACCCGAAACGCACCGTGTTCCAGATGGCCGGCGGGACGCTCGCGGCCTCGGTGATGGGCATGCTCGCGGTGTACGGCGTGTTTCCGCGCATCGACGGCTTCCCGCTGCTGTGCGCGGCGCTCGCGCCGTTCCTGCTGCTCGGCGTATTCATGACGACGCGGCCCGCGCTCGCTGGCTACGGCGTCGGCTATTGCATCTTCTTCTGCTTTCTCGCCGGCCCGGACAACGTGATGCATTACGACCCGACGAGCTTTATCAACGACGCGATGGCGCTCGTGCTGTCGATGCTGGTGTCCTCGGTGGCGTTCGCCGTGTTGCTGCCGCCGTCCACGCCGTGGCTGCGCAACCGGCTGCTCGCCGATCTGCGCCGCCAGGTCGTGCTCGCGAGCCGCGCGCACCTGAGCCGCGTGCGCTCGCACTTCGAGAGCGGCGCGCGCGACCTGATGTTCCAGATCAACGCGCTCGCACAGAACGATCCGGCGGCGCGGCGCGACACGTTGCGCTGGCTGTTCTCGGTGCTCGAAATCGGCAACGCGGTGATCGATCTGCGCCGCGAAGTGGCCGCGCTGCCGGCCGATGCGCGCTACGCGAAAGCGACGCCGTGGCGCATTGCACTGCGCGCGATGTGCGACGCGCTGACCGCCCTCTTCGAGCGGCCGCGAAACGACCGCTTCGAGCGCGCGCTTAAAGCGACCAGCGAAGCCATCGACGCCATGCAGGCGTTACTTACGGCGTTGGCGTTCGCCCCGCCGCGCGACGAGCGCCATCGGCTGCAACGCATTCTGAGCCAGTTGCATTTCATTCGTACCGCGCTGCTCGATCCGCAGTCGCCGCTCGAACCGTGGACGGGCGCGCGAGACGACGCGCGGACGGACACGCAAAAAGGAGCCTCACATGCCGCGTGACATTGCCGTTTTCGACGCCTATGTGCCCACGATCGTGCTGCTGTTCGTCGCGGGCGCGGCGATTACCTGGGTGCTGGATCGCGTGATCGCCTATACGGGCGTTTATCGCGTGGTGTGGCATCCGTCCCTGTTCCGGGCCAGCCTGCTCGTCTGCGTATGCGGCGTGCTGGGCCTTGCCGTTTACCGTTGATCCGAGTCGAAACATGACCATCCGAAATCTTGTTGGCTTCGTTGCGACAGCCATTGTTTTTATCGTCGCGATCCTGCTGGGGCGCGTGCTGTGGGTTCATTACATGGATGAACCGTGGACGCGCGACGGACGCGTGCGCGCCGAGATCGTCAACGTCGCGCCGGACGTGTCGGGCGCCGTCGTCGAGTTGCCGGTCAAGGACAATCAACTGGTGAGGAAAGGCGATTTGCTGATGCAGATCGATCCGTCGCACTACGAGATCGCCGTCGAGCAGGCGCAGGCCGCGGTGGCCGCGCGCAAGGCCGAATTGCAGATGAAGCGCGACGACGCACGGCGTCGCGCGGATATGGATTCGCTCGTGGTGTCGAAGGAGAGCCAGGAAAATGCGGCGCATACGGCATCGGCCGCCGAGGCGGCCTACCAGCAGGCACTCGCCGCGCTCGACGCCGCGAAGCTCAATCTCGCCCGCACGCGCGTCGTGTCGCCCGTCGACGGCTACGTGACGAACCTGAACGTGTTTCGCGGCGATTACGCGACGGCCGGCGCGGCGAAGCTCGCGATCGTCGACAGCCACTCGTTCTGGGTCTATGGCTACTTCGAGGAAACCAAGCTGCCGCACCTGCATATCGGCGACAAGGCCGAAGTCCGGCTGATGAGCGGCGGCACGCTGCAAGGCCACGTCGAAAGCATCTCGCGCGGCATCTACGACCGCGACAATCCGCAAAGCCGCGAACTGCTCGCCGACGTCAACCCGACCTTCAACTGGGTGCGGCTCGCGCAGCGCGTGCCGGTGCGCGTGAAGATCGACTCGGTGCCCGACGGTGTCGTGCTGGCAGCGGGCATTACCTGCACGGTGGTCGTCAAGCAGAGCTGAGCGGCGCGGCTACAAGCTCTGCAAGCTATACAAGCTCTACAAGCGGAACTTGCCGACCATCTGCTTGAGGCCGTGCGCCTGATCGTCGAGCGAGCGGGCCGCCGCGGTCGCCTGCTCGACCAGCGCCGCGTTCTGCTGCGTGCCCGAATCCATTTGCGCGACGGCGAGGTTGATTTCCTCGATGCCGGCGCTCTGCTCCGACGAAGCCGCCGAGATCTCGCCCATGATGTCGGTGACGCGCTTCACCGCCTTGACCACTTCGTCCATCGTCTGGCCGGCGTCCTGCGCGAGCGTCGAGCCGTTGCTGACCCGCTCGACCGACGTGCTGATCAAGCCCTTGATCTCCTTCGCGGCGGCGGCGCTGCGCTGCGCGAGGTTGCGCACCTCGGCGGCGACCACCGAAAAGCCGCGCCCTTCCTCGCCCGCGCGCGCCGCCTCGACGGCCGCGTTCAGCGCGAGAATATTGGTCTGAAACGCGATGCCCTCGATCACGCCGATGATGTCGCCGATGCTGCGCGCACTGTCGTTGATCTCGTTCATCGTCGCGACGACGCGGCTCACCACTTCGCCGCCCTTCTCCGCGATCTCCGACGCGTTGTTGGCGAGCGTGCTCGCCTGCTTCGCGTTGTCGGCGTTCTGGCGAACCGTCGACGTCAACTGCTCCATGCTGCTCGCCGTGCGCTCGAGCGCCATCGCCTGCTGCTCGGTGCGTTGCGACAGATCGAGATTGCCCATCGAAATTTCGCCCGAGGCGGTCGCAATCGCGTCCGCGCTGGACGCAATATCCGATACCGTGGTCGCGAGCCCGCTTTGCATGTCGGAGAGCGCGTACAGCACGCTCGACTTGTCCTTACGTCCGAGCTTGATCTGGTTCGACAGATCGCCCGCCGCGATCCGGCTCGCGATCTCTTTCGCGTAGGCCGGTTCGCCGCCCAACTGGCGGGCGAGGCGGCGCACCACCCACTCGCTGACGAACGCGGCGAGCACGATCAGCCCGACCGTCATCACCGCGAGCATCACGAACGACGAGTGATAAATGAAGCCGGACGCGTCGATGGTCGCCTTCGCGGCCGTGCCGCGTTCCGCCACGAGTTGATCGACGAGTTTTTCGAGCTTGCCGGTTTCGACGAGCAGCGACACGTCCTGCGTGCCGACCTGCCAGTTCATCTGCGAAAGGTCGAGCGGCTGCGCTTTCACGAGCGTCACGAAGTCACGCAAATGCGCGCTCCACGTCGCGACGCCGGCGGCGAATTTCTTCTGATGCTCGACGGCCTGCGCGTCGGATTTGTCCACGTACTGCTGCAGCGTGGCGAGTTCGGCGGCGAGGCCGTTCAGGCCCTTGTCGATGTCGGCGCCCAGTTCGTCGCGCTCTTTCGCGGTGGTCGCCGTCAGCAGCATTTTTTGCGCGCGGCTTGCGCGCAGCATATGGCCGCGCGCTTCCTCGGCGGCGCGGCTCGCGACGTGGCCCTGATCGTAGATGGATTGCGCGGACGCGTTCAGGCGGCTGATCTGCGTGAGCGAAAACACGCCGATTGCCAGCGTGCCGACCAGCAGCACCGCGAACGCGGCGCGCAACATGGCCTTGACCGACAGCCCCTTGAGCCGCACGACTCGCGACCCGCCACCCTTTCCCCGCGACGGCGACCGGCCGGCCGCCTCCGTGTCCGGAACGAACCCCGCGCTCTTCCGGCTGCCCAGCGGAACTGCTGACACTGCTGAACCTACTTTCATATTCCCCGTCCCCACGTTTAAACCTGCCGCAAAGGTCTGTTCCGGCATTGCTTTTTCTCTCTCCGGGTCTACGGCATCGGCGGCCGCGATCTTTAGCGCGGTTTGCCCGATGCCGACCGTGATTCGCCCGGTCCTCGACGCGCCGCTTCGTGGGCGCGCGCCGCGCCAGTTTTATACATGGCCAAAAATCCGCCCGTTCTGATTAACAGCGATGCGCGAGGCCCGCATGACCGTGTCCGATTCGCGACAAAACTTGTCCTTACATTTCGGTCGAGCCACATTAAACTGCGACAAATAGTTGGACACGCGCGGGTTCGCGTCGTTATGCCGCAACGACGCAGACCAGGAATCGCGACGCGCCGCCAGCCGGATTTGCCCCTTCCTTTCCCTTTCTTTGAAGCGTATGGAAACCAGCCTCGATAAACGCGCACTTGCCGGCGCGTCAGCCCAAACCGGCAGCGCCGCGAATGCCTCAGCCGCGTCGGCTGCCGCATCTTCAGCCGCGCAGCCGGCCGCCAAGGTTCAGCGCACGGTCTATTCCGTGCTCGGCGCGATCAGCTTCTCGCATCTGCTCAACGACATGATCCAGTCGTTGATCCTCGCCATCTACCCGATGCTGAAGGACAACTTCTCGCTGTCGTTCGGACAGATCGGCCTGATCACGCTGACCTATCAGATCACCGCGTCGCTGCTTCAGCCGCTCGTCGGCATCTATACGGACAAACATCCGAAGCCGTACTCGCTGCCCGTCGGCATGGGTTTCACGCTCGCCGGCCTGCTGCTGATGTCGATGGCGACGAGTTTCGGCGTGCTGCTGGTGGCCGCGGCGCTGGTCGGCTGCGGGTCGTCGGTGTTTCATCCGGAATCGTCGCGGGTCGCGCGGATGGCCTCGGGCGGCCGTCACGGGCTCGCGCAGTCGCTGTTCCAGGTGGGCGGCAACGCGGGATCGTCGCTCGGGCCGCTGCTGGCCGCGCTGATCGTGATTCCGCACGGACAGCGCAGCATCGCGTGGTTTTCGGTGGCGGCGCTCGTCGCAATCGTCGTGCTGACGCAGATAGGCCGCTGGTACAAGCAGCATCCGTCGGTGAAAAAGGCGCGCAGCCAGACCGCTCACGCGACACTCTCGCGCAACCAGGTCATGTTCGCGATGAGCGTGCTGATCCTGCTGGTGTTCTCGAAGTACTTCTACCTCGCGAGCATCAACAGCTATTTCACGTTCTATCTGATCGACCGGTTCCATCTGCCGGTGCAGGCCGCGCAGATTCATCTGTTCGTGTTCCTCGCGGCCGTGGCCGCGGGGACCGTGATCGGCGGTCCGATCGGCGACAGGATCGGCCGCAAATATGTGATCTGGGTGTCGATTCTCGGCGTCGCGCCGTTCACGCTGCTGCTGCCGTATGCGAACCTGTTCTGGACCGGCGTGCTGACGGTGATCATCGGCGTGGTGCTGGCCTCGGCGTTCTCGGCGATCCTCGTCTATGCGCAGGAACTGATTCCGGGCAAGGTCGGCATGGTGGCGGGCCTCTTCTTCGGCTTCGCGTTTGGCCTCGGCGGCATCGGCGCGGCGGTATTGGGCGAACTCGCCGACGCGACGAGCATCACGTATGTGTACAAAGTCTGCTCGTTCCTGCCGTTGCTCGGCGTGCTGACGGTGTTCCTGCCGGATGTGGAAGGCAAGCGCGCGAAGGCCTGAGGGCTTGCGCTGCTGAACGGATGACGAAAAGGCGCTGCGGCGCCTTTTCTTTTTTGCCGCGGCGGGCCGGATGAGGCGCCTGCCTGTTGTCGGCCGGGAAGCATGCTGGCCGCGCGTCGGCTCCGGCAACGTAAAACCCCACACGCCAAACCCTGCTCACGAGGCAAAAAAAGCAAGCGAGCGTCGGGGCATATAATGACGAACACCCCGCCGTCCCTCCGAAAAAATGCCCGATCTGCTAGCCAATCTCAACCCCGAACAACACGCCGCCGTCACGCTCCCGAACGAGCCCGCGCTGATTCTCGCCGGCGCAGGCAGCGGCAAAACGCGCGTGCTCATCACGCGCATTGCGTGGCTCATCCAGCACGGCCTCGCGTCGCCGGCCACCATCCTCGCGGTGACGTTCACGAACAAGGCCGCGCGCGAAATGATGTCGCGTCTGTCGGCGCTGTTACCCATCGACACGCGCGGCATGTGGATCGGCACCTTCCACGGCCTGTGCAACCGCATGCTGCGCGCGCATCATCGCGACGCCGCGCTGCCCGCCACGTTCCAGATTCTCGATACCGCGGATCAACTGTCCGCGATCAAGCGCCTGATGAAGGGCCTCAACATCGACGATGAAAAGTACCCGGCGAAGAACCTCCAGTACTTCATCAACAACGCGAAGGAACAAGGGCTGCGCCCGAAAGACGTCGACGCCACCGACAACTTCAACCGCAAATTCGTCGAGCTCTACGAAGCCTACGACCAGCAGTGCCAGCGCGAAGGCGTCGTCGATTTTCCGGAGCTGCTGCTGCGCTGCTACGAACTGCTGGCGCACAACGCGCCGCTGCGCGCGCACTATCAGGCGCGCTTCAGACACATTCTCGTCGACGAGTTTCAGGACACCAACAAGCTGCAATACGCGTGGCTGAAGCTGCTCGCGGGCCAGACGAATTCGATCTTCGCGGTCGGCGACGACGACCAGTCGATCTACGCTTTCCGCGGCGCGAACGTCGGCAACATGCGCGACTTCGAACACGAGTTCAACGTCCGGCATCTGATCAAGCTCGAACAGAATTACCGCTCGCACGGCCATATTCTCGACGCGGCCAACCAGTTGATCGCGAATAATTCGCGGCGCCTCGGCAAGAATCTGCGCACCGACGCCGGTCACGGCGAGCCGGTGCGCGTCTACGAGGCCGCGACGGATACTCAGGAAGCCGGCTGGATCGTCGAGGAAATCAAGGCGCTCATCAACACGGGCACGTCGCGCAGCGAAGTCGCCGTGCTTTATCGCAGCAACGCGCAGTCGCGCACGATCGAGCACACGCTGGTGAATGCGGGCATCGCGTATCGCGTGTATGGCGGTTTGCGCTTTTTCGAGCGTCAGGAAGTGAAGCACGCGCTCGCCTATCTGCGCCTGATCGACAATCCGAACGACGACACCGCGTTCGCGCGCGTCGTCAATTTTCCGACGCGCGGCATCGGCGCGCGCTCGATCGAACAACTCGCGGACGCGGCGCGGCTCTACAACTGCTCGATGGCCGCGGCGATTCCGTATGTCGCCGGCAAGGCGGGCTCGAGCCTCGCGGCATTCGCGAACCTGATCGGCAAGATGCGCGCGGAAACACAGCAGATGAGCTTGCCGGACACCGTCGAATACGTGGTGCGCGCAAGCGGCCTCGCCGACTTTTACCAGAACGAGCGCGAAGGCCAGGACCGGCTGGAAAACTTGCAGGAACTGGTCAACGCCGCCGCGGCGTTCGTCAGCGAAGAGGGTTACGGCATGAACACGCCGGCGCGCTCCATTCCGCTGCGCCCAGGCGCCACGGCCGCGCCGGAACTGGCCGTCGCCACCGACGACCCCAACGTCGTCGTGCTCGACGCACCCGGCATTGCCGACCCCGCGCAAAACCCCGACACGATGACGCCGCTCGCGGGCTTTCTGTCGCATGCGTCGCTCGAAGCCGGCGACAACCAGGCGCAGGCCGGCCAGGAAGCCGTGCAACTAATGACCGTGCACGCGGCGAAGGGTCTGGAATTTACCGCCGTCTTCATCACGGGACTCGAAGAGGGGCTGTTCCCGCATGAGAACAGCGCGATGGAGTCGGACGGTCTCGAAGAAGAGCGCCGCCTGATGTACGTCGCGATCACGCGGGCGAAAGAGCGCCTGTATCTGTCATTTGCGCAAAGCCGGATGCTGCACGGCCAGACGCGCTACAACATCCGCTCGCGTTTCTTCGACGAATTGCCGCAAGAAACGCTCAAGTGGCTCACGCCCAAGGTCGAAGCCGGCGCGCGCTGGGGCGGCCGCTCCGACAACGCGGGCTATGGGCGCGACTGGTTCGCGCGGCCCGACCGTCAGCAGGGCTATGGCGGCGGCGCATCGACGGCGGCAGCGCCCTTGCCCGCTTTCGCCAATGAGCAGCGCGCGGCGGAAGCCGGTTTTCGCGTCGGCCAGCAGGTGTTCCACACGAAGTTCGGCGAAGGCACGATCACCGCGCTCGAAGGCGGCGGCACCGACGCGAAGGCGCAGGTCAAGTTCAAGCGCCACGGCGAGAAATGGCTGGCGCTGGCGGTTGCCAAATTGCAGGCGGTTGAGTGAGCGGCGTCGACGGCGGCGAGCGCACCGCGCAGGCTGGCGGTCCGCTGGACGATCCGCAAGCAGCTAATGCACAGGTTACGCACGTTACGCAACGCCCGCTCGGCGTGCTCGCGGCCTTGCCGCAGGAACTCGGCGACCTGATCGAGGCGATGCGCGCGGAATCCGGCGTGCGTACCGTGATCCACGGCCGGCGCGATTATCACGTCGGCACCGTGCACGGCGTGCCGTGCGTCGTGACGCTCGCGCGCGTCGGCAAAGTCGCGGCGGCGGCCACGGTCAGCGCGCTGATTCACGCATTCGATGTCGAAGCCGTCGTCTTCACCGGCGTCGCCGGCGGTGTCGGCGAACAGGTGCGAGTCGGCGACATCGTCGTGGCGAATGCGCTGTTGCAGCACGATCTCGACGCGTCGCCGCTCTTTCCGCGCTTCGAGGTGCCGCTCCTCGGCATGTCGCGCTTCGCAGCGGACGCGGCGCTCGCCGCGCAACTCGCGCAAGCCTGCGAGCGTTTCATTGCGGACGAAGGCGCGGCGTCGGCCGCGCGTTTCGGCACGCGCGAGGCGCGCGTGCATCGAGGGCTGATTATCAGCGGCGATCAGTTCGTCGCCAGCGCGGCGGGCGTGCGCGCGTTGCGCGACGCGTTGCCCGACGCGCTCGCCGTCGAGATGGAAGGCGCGGCGATCGCGCAGGTCTGTCACGAGTACGGCGTGCCGTGCGCGGTCGTGCGGACCATCTCCGATACCGCCGACGACCACGCGCCGGCGTCGTTCGTCTCGTTTCTCACGGAGATCGCCGGCACGTATTCGAATGCGATCCTGACGCGCTTTCTGAAGGCGCGCGGCGAGGCGTGATTGGGGCAACCCCACCCGCTCGGCCACAAACTCCTACCCTTTCAACCCCTCACGCACCTGCTGCAACGCCGCCGGATCTTCGATGGTCGGGAGCTCGCCCGGCTCGCGTCCCTCCGCGAGCGCCGCGATAGCCCGGCGCAGCAGCTTGCCGGAGCGCGTCTTCGGCAGCATCGAGACGATCACCACGCGCGACGGCCTTGCGATCGCGCCGAGTTGCCGGTCCACCGTCGTCGTCAGTTCGGCTTCCAGCTTCGTGCGCGTGCCGGCGTCGGCGTAAGCCTGCGCGTCGCGCAACACCACGAAGGCCATCGCCGCCTGCCCCTTCACCGCGTCCGTCACGCCGACCACGGCAACTTCCGCGACGGCCGCATGGCTCGACAGCGCCTCCTCGATTTCGCGCGTGCCGAGCCGATGGCCCGCGACGTTGATCACATCATCCGTGCGGCCGAGAATCGTCACGTAGCCGTCTTCGTCCTGAATGCCCCAGTCGAAGGTCGAATACACCTGCTGGTTCGGCACGCTCGACCAGTACGTGCTGACAAAGCGCTTGTCGTCGCCCCATACGGTCGACATGCAGCCCGGCGGCAGCGGATAGTCGAGCGTCAACACGCCTTTCTCGCCGGGCGGACACGGTTCGCCCGTCAGTTCGTTGCGCAAGGTCAGACTGAAGCCGGCCGACGGCACGCCCGGTGAGCCGAGCTTGGTCGGCAGCGCCTCGACGCCGCGCGGAATCGCGAGCATCGGCCAGCCGCTTTCGGTTTGCCAATAATTGTCGATGACCGGCTTGCCGAGCGCGCCCGCGATCCACGAGGCGGTCGGTTCGTCGAGCGGCTCGCCGGCCAGAAACAGCGTGCGCAGGCTCGACAGATCGGCCTGTTTCAGCAGCGCCGGGTCCTGCTTTTTCAGCACGCGCAGCGCGGTCGGTGCGGTGAACATGAGGTTGATCTTGTGCTGCTCGACGAGGCGCCACCAGATGCCGCCGTCCGGGCGAATCGGCGTGCCTTCGTACATCACGGTCGTCAATCCCGCGAGCAACGGCGCGTAGACGATATAGCTGTGGCCCACCACCCAGCCGACGTCCGACGCGGTGAACATCGTGTCGCCGGCCTTGCCTTCGAAGATGTGTTCCATCGACGCCGCCAGCGCCACCGCGTAGCCGCCCACGTCGCGCTGCACGCCCTTCGGCTTGCCGGTCGTGCCCGAGGTGTACAGCACATAAGACGGCTCGTTCGATTCGAGCCATTCGCAGGGCACGTGCGCGTCGAAGAACTTTTCACGCAGCGGTTCGTAGTCGACCAGATAGTTCGCGTTGAGGCGCTCCGGCGCGAGTTGCCGGTCGATCAGCAGCACGCGCGGCGTCTTGTGGCTCGCCCGGGCGAGCGCCTCGTCGACGAGCGGCGTGTAGTCGATCACCCTGCCGCCGCGCGCGCCGGCGTCGGCGGTCACGATCAGCACCGGCTTTGCGTCGTCGATGCGTGCCGCCAGATTCGGCGCCGCGAAGCCGCCGAACACGACCGAGTGAATCGCGCCGAGCCGCGCGCAGGCGAGCATCGCGAACAGCGCCTCGGGGATCATCGGCAGATAGAGCAGCACCACGTCGCCGCGCTTCACGCCGAGCGAGCGCATGACCGCGGCCATGCGGTTGATTTCCGCGTACAGCTCGGCATACGTATAACGGCGCTCGATACCCGTTTCCGTCGACACATACACGAGCGCGTTTTGTTGCGCGCGCTCCACGAGATGCCGGTCCACCGCGTTATGGCACAGGTTCGTGCGTCCGCCGACAAACCAGCGCGCAAACGGCGGGTTCGAGCGGTCCAGCACGGTATCGAACGGCGTTTCCCAATGGATGCGCCGCGCTTCGTCGCGCCAGAATGCCTCGGGATTGTCGATCGAACGGCGGTGGAAGTCGCGGTAGCGGGTCATCGGCGGCGATCCTTCGGGTGCGGTGAAAAAGCCTAAAGACGCGGGCGCGCCGCGGCGCACGGCAGCGGGTAGCAGCGGATAGCGGCGGCGGCAAGCGCGTGAATGAAGCATAAAGTACGCGCCGCCGCGTGGACAACGCGGGTTCACCATGAGCGGCGCGGGCGGAGCGCTGCCTTATGACGGGCGCGGGCTGGCGAGATCCGAAGCGGGCCAACGCAAGCCGCCCAACCCAACCCCAAAACCAGGCCCGCGCCTGCTGCGCCGCTTATAATCGAACATTCCCCGCATTCATCAGCCGATCGACACATGAGCGACACCCCGAGCGATACCTCCTCCACCCTGGCCAAGAGCTTCGAGCCGCACACCGTCGAAGCCCACTGGGGCCCCGAATGGGAAAAGCGCGCGTACGCCGCGCCCGCTTTCGACGGCAACCGGAAAGACTTCTCGATCCAGTTGCCGCCGCCGAACGTCACGGGCACCCTGCACATGGGCCACGCGTTCAATCAGACCATCATGGACGGCCTCGCCCGCTATCACCGCATGCTCGGCGAAAACACGCTGTGGGTGCCGGGCACGGACCACGCGGGCATCGCCACGCAAATCGTCGTCGAACGGCAACTGGACGCGAAAGGCGTGTCGCGCCACGATCTGGGCCGCGAGAAATTCGTCGAACGCGTGTGGGAATGGAAGCAGGAATCCGGCTCCACCATCACGAACCAGGTGCGGCGTCTCGGCGCGTCGATCGACTGGTCGCGCGAATACTTCACGATGGACGACAAAATGTCGACCGCCGTGCGCGATGTGTTCGTGCGCCTCTATGAACAGGGGCTCATCTATCGCGGCAAGCGGCTGGTGAACTGGGACCCGGTGCTGCTCACGGCCGTGTCCGATCTCGAAGTGGTCAGCGAGGAAGAAAACGGCCATCTGTGGCACATCCAGTATCCCCTGACGGACGGCTCCGGCCATCTCACGGTCGCCACCACGCGTCCCGAAACCATGCTCGGCGATACCGCCGTGATGGTTCATCCGGAAGACGAGCGCTACGCGCACCTGATCGGCAAGACCGTGACGCTGCCGCTGTCCAACCGCGAAGTGCCGATCATCGCCGACGACTACGTCGACCAGGAATTCGGCACCGGCGTCGTGAAGGTCACGCCCGCGCACGACTTCAACGACTACCAGGTCGGTCTGCGCCACAAGCTGCCGCAAATCGAAATTCTCACGCTCGACGCGAAGATCAACGAAAACGCGCCGGAAAAATACCGCGGCCTCGACCGTTTCGACGCGCGCAAGCAGGTCGTCGCCGACCTCGAAGCGCTCGGCGCGCTTGAATCCGTCAAGCCGCACAAGCTGATGGTGCCGCGCGGCGACCGCACCGGCGTCGTGATCGAGCCGATGCTGACCGACCAGTGGTTCGTCGCGATGAGCAAGCCGGCGCCCGAGGGCACGTTCAATCCGGGCAAGTCGATCGCCGAAACCGCGCTCGACGTGGTGCGCAACGGCCAGATCAAATTCGTGCCGGAAAACTGGACCTCCACGTATTACCAGTGGCTGGAAAACATCCAGGACTGGTGCATCTCGCGCCAGCTCTGGTGGGGTCATCAGATTCCGGCCTGGTACGGCGAAAACGGCGAAATCTTCGTCGCGAAGACCGAAGAAGGCGCGCGCGAAAAAGCAGCCGAAGCTGCCTATACCGGCCCGCTCAAGCGCGACGAAGACGTGCTGGATACATGGTTTTCGTCTGCGCTCGTGCCGTTTTCGTCGCTCGGTTGGCCGAACGAGACGCAGGAACTGAAGCACTTCCTGCCGTCGTCGGTGCTTGTCACGGGCTTCGACATCATCTTCTTCTGGGTCGCGCGCATGGTCATGATGACCACGCACTTCACGGGCAAGGTGCCGTTCGACACGGTCTACGTGCACGGCCTCGTGCGCGACGCCGAAGGCCAGAAAATGTCGAAGAGCAAGGGCAATACGCTCGATCCGATCGATATCGTCGACGGCATCGGGCTCGATGCGCTCGTCGCCAAGCGCACCACCGGCCTGATGAATCCGAAGCAGGCGGCGTCGATCGAAAAGAAAACCCGCAAGGAATTCCCCGACGGCATTCCCGCGTTCGGCACCGACGCGCTGCGCTTCACGATGGCGTCGATGGCCACGCTCGGGCGCAACGTCAACTTCGACCTCGCGCGCTGCGAAGGCTACCGCAACTTCTGCAACAAGCTGTGGAACGCCACCCGCTTCGTGCTGATGAACTGCGAAGGCCACGACTGCGGCTTCGGCAAGCCCGCACAATGCGGGGAATGCGGGCCGGACGGGCATCTGAATTTCTCGTCGGCGGATCGCTGGATCGTGTCGCTCTTGCAGCGCGTGGAAGCGGAAGTCGCCAAGGGTTTTGCCGACTATCGCTTCGACAATGTGGCCAACGCCCTATACAAGTTCGTATGGGACGAATACTGTGATTGGTATCTCGAACTCGCGAAGGTGCAGATCCAGACGGGTCAGCCGAACCAGCAGCGCGCGACGCGGCGCACCCTGCTGCGCGTGCTCGAGACGGTGTTGCGCCTCGCGCATCCGGTGATTCCGTTCATCACCGAGGCGTTGTGGCAAAAAGTTGCGCCGTTGGCCGGGCGTTATCCCGCGGACAAGGCCGAGGGCGAAGCGTCCGTCATGGTGCAGCCGTATCCCGTTGCCGATATGTCGAAGATCGACGAAGAAGCGGAGCAATGGGCCGCCGACCTGAAGGCAATGATCGATGCGTGCCGGAATCTGCGCGGCGAAATGAATCTGTCGCCGGCGGTGAAGGTGCCGTTGCTCGTCACCGGCAACGCGGAGCGTCTGCGCAGTTTCGCTCCGTACGCCCAGGCATTGGCCCGTCTTTCCGAAGTGCAGATCATCGCCGACGAAGCAACGCTCGACGCGCAGGCAGATGGCGCGCCAATTGCTATCGTAGGAAGTGACAAGCTCGTGCTGAAGGTCGAGATCGATGTGGCCGTCGAGCGCGAGCGCCTGTCGAAAGAGATTGCGCGGTTGAGCACGGAAATCGTCAAGTGCAATGCCAAACTGCAGAACGAAAGTTTTGTCGCCAAGGCGCCGCCCGCAGTCGTCGAGCAGGAGCAGAAAAGGCTGGCGGAATTCGAAGCGACTGTCGGCAAGTTGAAAGCGCAGCTCGCGCGCTTGCCGGCCTGATCGGCGCTCCACGCCCGCCCCGCGCGGCGGGCACGGACTGATTAAACCAGAGGACTCAGGGTAAATCACATGCTAAAAGTTACAAAGGCGGTATTTCCGGTAGCAGGTCTTGGCACCCGGTTCCTCCCTGCCACGAAGGCAAGCCCGAAGGAAATGCTGCCTATCGTCGACAAGCCGCTGATCCAGTACGCGGTGGAAGAAGCCATGGCGGCCGGCATCACGGAGATGATCTTCGTCACGGGCCGCAGCAAGCGTGCGATCGAAGATCACTTCGATAAGTCGTACGAAATCGAGGCGGAGCTCGAGGCGCGCGGCAAGGACAAGCTGCTCGAACTCGTGCGCAGCATCAAGCCGAGCCATGTCGACTGTTTCTACGTGCGTCAGCCGGAAGCGCTCGGCCTCGGCCACGCGGTGCTGTGCGCCGAGAAGCTGGTGGGCGACAACCCGTTCGCCGTGATTCTCGCGGACGACCTGCTGTACGGTACGCCGCCCGTCATGACGCAAATGATCGAGGTGTTCGACCACTATCACAGCTCGGTGATCGGCGTCGAAGAGATCCCGGCGCAAGAGACGAAGTCGTACGGCATCGTCGACGGCAAGGAGTGGGAAGACTCGATCATCAAGATGTCGGGCATCGTCGAGAAGCCGGAGCCGAACGTCGCGCCGTCCAATCTCGGCGTTGTCGGCCGTTACGTGCTGAAGCCCCGCATTTTCGACCACATCCGCTCGATCAAGCCGGGCGCCGGCGGCGAACTGCAGTTGACGGACGCGATTCAATCGCTGCTCGCCGACGAACAGGTGCTCGCGTACAAGTATCACGGCACGCGTTTCGACTGCGGCAGCAAGCTCGGCTATCTGAAGGCGACGGTGGAATTCGCGCTGCGCCATCCGGAAGTGGCCGCGGATTTCGAAGAATATCTGCGGACGCGTTCGCCGGTGCTCGAAGGCTGATTCTTTCGCGCGAATGAAAAAGGCGCTGTGCTCCGCTTTCGCGGGCACAGCGCCTTTTGTTTGCAGCGCGCGTTTTCAGCGGACGCGTTCGAGCGAACGTGTTTCAGCGCCTGCGTCAGCGGCGCTTCATCAGAAACGTGAAAACCTTGTCGTGCGACGAACTCTCGACGATCTCATTGCCGGTCTGCTTCGCGAACGCGGCGAAATCGCGCTGCGAACCGGGGTCGGTGGCGAGCACCTTGAGAATCTGGCCGCTTTCCATATCGGCGAGCGCCTTTTTGGCGCGCAGGATGGGCAGCGGGCACATCAGCCCGCGCGCATCGACTTCCTTGTGAATCTGAATTTGCATCGACGATGACCTTCGGGACGAGACGCCGTTGTGCGACGCCAGACAGAGGGTCAAATTCTACCGCAGCCTGCGCCGCGCTGCCGGTGGCGGCGTTGAGAGTGCCGCCGCCGCAATCCCGGCGCTAAAGCGTCACCGCCTGCCCACTCTGCAGCGACTGCCGCAACGCATTGCCGATGCGCGTCGCCTCGAGCGCGTCGGCAAGCGTTGCGCCCGCTTGCGCCTCCGAGCCCGCCCCGCCCTGCACCGCCGCGACAAACGCGCGCGCCTCGTGCAAAAACGCGTCTTCGAAACGGTCGAAGAAGCTCGGCGTGCATTCGTTGCGAATCCCGCTCGCGTCATAAATCTCCACGCGATTCGCGCGCGGATTGCGTCCGATCGCGAGCGCGCCGGCCGTGCCGATCACTTCGCTATGCGTGTCGTTGCCGTGCGCCTGGGTGCGCGACGCGTAGAACATCGCGAGCTTGCCGCCCTCGAATTCGCAGATCGCGACGCCGTTGTCGACGTCGCCGAATTCGCGCAGGCCTTCATGCAACGCGACCGCGCCCGCCGCGAACACGCGCGTCGCGCGCGGCTTGCCGAGCAGCCAGCGCGCGACGTCGATATCGTGCACCGTGCAGTCCAAAAAAATGCCGCCCGAGGTCGCCGCAAAGCGCACGAAAAAACCGTCGGTATCGTTCTTGTCCGTGGTCTGCGAGCGCACCAGAAACGGCCGGCCTATCGCGCCCGCCGCGATCTTGTCGAATGCATCCTTGTAGCTCGGATCGAAGCGCCGCATGAAGCCGATCGTCGCCTGAAGATGCGGAAAGCGCGCGGCCTCGGCCAGCACGCGCTCGCATTCGGTGAGATCGAGCGACAACGGCTTCTCGCAGAACACGTGCTTGCCCGCGCGCAATGCGTCCACGATCTGTTGCGCGTGCAACGACGACGGCGTGACGAGCCACACGGCATCCACTTCGCTATCGTCGAGCAGCTTCGCGTAATCGTCGTAAAGACGCGGCGACGGCAACGCCCCGCGCGCCCATGCCCGCTCCGCTTCCAGCGGACTGCAAGCGGCGACCAGTTCCGCGCCCGGCACGCGATACGCGAGATTCTCCGCATGCCGTTTGCCGAGCCGACCAAGGCCGACCACGCCCAGACGAACGCGCTTGTCATGCGCTGCCGCGGCATTCATCGCGCGGCCTCGCCGAGTTTGACCGCATGGCCTTCGCGCCACGAAAGCGTTGCGGCCTCGGCGAGTTCGAGCGCCTTCACGCCGTCGGCGACGGTCGTGCGCACCGGCTTGCCTTGCGTCACGGCTTCGAAGAAATGCGCGATTTCCAGCGCGTACGCCGCGCGATAACGTTCGAGAAAAAACGCCTCGGGCACGTCGCTCGATACTTCGGTCTTCGAATAAGCGGTGACTTCAGTGGGCCGCACATTGCCCGCTTGCAGCATGCCGCCGCTGCCGAGCACTTCGAAGCGCTGGTCGTAACCATACGCGGCGCGGCGCGCGGTGTTGATCTGGCACAGACGGCCGCGCTTCGTGCGGATCGTCACCGCCGTCGAGTCGATGTCGCCCGCGTTCGCAATCGCCGGATCGGTGAGGCAACTGCCGGTTGCATGCAGCGTGTCGGCTTCGTCATCCAGAATCCAGCGGAAGATATCGAAGTCGTGAATCAGCATGTCCTTGAAGATGCCGCCCGAATGCCGGATGTATTCGACCGGCGGCGGCCCCGGATCGCGGCTCGTCACAATGAGCATTTCCGGCGTGCCGATTTCGCCCGCGTCGAGACGCGCCTTCAGCGCGGAAAACGTCGGGTCGAAGCGGCGCTGAAAGCCGATCATGCAGACCACGCCCGCGCGTTCGACCGCGTCCGCGCAGGCCCGTGCGCGTTCGAGCGTGAGGTCGACGGGCTTCTCGCAGAACACGTGCTTTTTCTGCGCGGCCGACTTCATGATGAGATCGGCGTGCGTATCGGTGCTCGAACAGATCACCGTGGCGCCGACCGAAGCGTCGCCCATTGCGCCGTCGATGTCCGCCACTTGCGCGCCATGCGCGGCAGCCAGCGCCGCGGCCGCCTCGCGATTCACATCGACCACATACTTGAGCCGCACGCCAGGCTGCCGTGCGAGATTGGCTGCGTGAATCTTGCCGATGCGGCCCGCGCCGAACACCGCGACGTCGATCGGTTGTGCTGCGTCAGTCATCGTATCCTCCAGTGTCTTTGGATTCTTCCACGTTCAGTTCGAGCTTGTACGCGAGCGCAATGAAAAGCGCCTGGCACAGGCAGATCGTGCTGGTCAGCGAGCGGAACGCAAACGCGCTGCCCTCTTTCACATACAGTTGAGTGCTCGCGTAACGGGCGAGCGGAGATAGTTGGCTATCCGTAATAACCAGCGTCTTCGCCTGATGATGATGCGCGACGCGCAGGCAATACTGCGTTTCCTTCGCATACGGCGCGAAGCTGATCGCGATCACCACGTCGCCCTTCTTCACGCTGCGAATCTGCTCGCGATACATGCCGCCGAAACCGGACACCAGATGCACGCGCTTGGGCGTGTGCTGCAACGCATAGACGATGTAGCTCGCGACCGGAAACGAGCGCCGCACGCCGATCACATAGATGTTGTCCGCCTGCTGCAGCATTTTCACGGCGGCGTCGAACTGTTTGTCGTCGAGCCCCGCTTCGAGTTCTTCCAGGCCGCCGCGCGACGCCGCGATGAATTCGCGCGCCACCGCGCCGCCCGACAGCGCGCCAGGCTTGTCGTCGATCAGCTTGCGAATGCGCTGCTGATAACTCGGCGACGACGCGCCCTGCCCTGTGTACGCCTGGCGAAACACCGCCTGCAAATCGGAGAAACCTGAGAAGCCGAAGCGCTGCGCAAAACGCACCACCGCCGACGGATGCACGCCGCAGCTTGCGGCAATATCACTCGTGCGATCGACCATCACGCTCGAACGATGCTGCTCGATATACGTTGCGACGTTCTTCAACTGACGCGGCAACGCTTCGTAGTTTTCCGCGATGCGCTGCATCAATTCTTCGACGCTCGGCAATTCCTCGGTGCTCTCTTCCGCCATGAGTCTCTCTTCGGTGCTTTGTCGCAGTGCGGCAGACGCTTTCGACGCGCGCCGCACGACGTGTTTGACGTTGCCGATTATAGGCAGCGCATCGCATAAATGGAACGTATTTTCCATTTTTATTCACGATGAAATTTCTGTTGCACCACCCTCGAAGATGACCTAATCTTGGTCGTGAGCGATGGCGCTTCGGCGCAGCTGCGTCGCTCCCTCAATAACGACAGACCGAGAAAGGTGGAGACATGAGACTTTGCAAGGGCAAGGCTACGCTCAGGATTCTGGTGACGGCATTGACGTTGGCGACGGGATTCGGCGCGGCTTCGGCCGCCCGCGCGGCTGACGCTCATTTCGTGCTGATCAGCCACGCGCCGGACTCCGATTCCTGGTGGAACACGATCAAGAACGCGATCAAGCAGGCCGACGAGGACTTCAACGTCGAGACCGACTATCGCAATCCGCCGAACGGCGACATCGCCGATATGGCGCGCCTCGTCGAGCAGGCCGCCGCGCGCAACTACGACGGCGTGATCGTCACCATCGCCGATTACGATGTGCTCAAGAGCTCCATCAGCAAGGTGACCGCGAAGAAGATTCCGCTCGTCACGATCAATTCCGGCACCGAGGAACAGAGCGCGCAACTGGGCGCGATCATGCACGTCGGCCAGCCCGAATACGTCGCCGGCAAAGCGGCGGGCGAAAAGGCGAAAGCGGCTGGCGTGAAGTCGTTCGTGTGCGTGAATCACCTCGCGACCAACACCGTTTCGTTCGACCGTTGCCGTGGTTTCGCGGATGCGATCGGCGTCGACTATAAATCGTCCACCATCGATTCCGGCCAGGACCCGACCGAGATCCAGTCGAAGGTCAGCGCCTATTTGCGCAACCATCCGAACACCGGCGCGATTCTCACGCTCGGACCGACGCCCGCGTCGGCCACGCTGAAAGCGGTCCAGCAAATGGGCCTGAACGGCAAGATCTATTTCTGCACGTTCGACTTCTCCGACGACATCGCGAAGGCCATCCAGAACGGCACTATCCAGTTCGCGATCGATCAGCAGCCGTATTTGCAAGGCTATATTCCGGTCGCCGTGCTCGCCATCGTGAAGAAAGAGCACACCACCGACCCCGCGAAAATCCGCCAGATTCTCGAAGCGAATCCGAAGTTCAAGGCGCGGCTCGCGACGTACGGTCTCGCGCCGTCGTATGGACCGAAGAACATTCGTTCGGGCCCGGGCTTCATCACGAAGGAAAACCTCGACAAGGTCATCAAATACGCAGGGCAGTATCGCTGATTCTTTCTTCTAGCTAGTCACGCGCGCGGCGGGCATCGCTCCCGCCCGGCAGCTTCGCCGCCAGCGCGCATTTCACCGGCTGTCGTTCTCGCAACGCATTCCCGCCTGCCCTAACGCACAGCCGGCTCCAAGGAGACATCATGGGTGTAGCCGGCAAACACTTCCCACCGCACGTCGATCCAAACAGCGCCGCCTCGCATAACGCCGCGCCGCGCCCGGACGCCGAAGCGCGCGACGGACGCGACGAGCGCGTGCGCAAGGAATCGTGGTTCGGTCATCTGCTGAACCGCCCTGAATTTGCCGCGATTTCCGGCGCGGTACTCGTGTTTCTCGTTTTCGCGCTGACGGCCGGCGGCTCCGGCATGTTCAATCTCGACGGCGTGATGAACTGGTCGCAGGTGTCCGCGTATCTCGGCATCCTCGCGGTCGGCGCATGTCTCTTGATGATCGCGGGCGAGTTCGATCTCTCCATCGGCTCGATGATCGGCTTCGCCGGCATGATGGTCGCGATTCCGAGCGTGTACTTTCACTGGCCGATTTCGCTCTCGATCCTCTTTGCATTCGCCGGCTCGATGCTGCTCGGCGCGCTCAACGGCTATCTCGTGATGCGCACGCGGCTGCCGTCGTTCATCGTCACGCTGGCCTTCCTGTTCATTCTGCGCGGCCTCACGCTCGCGCTATCGATCATGTTCGCCGACCGCACCATCGTCTCGGGCGTCGGCGATCTCGCGCAGCAGGACTGGCTCGCCAACACGCTCTTTCACGGCGTCGCGCTCAATGGCCTCTTCACGATGCTCGCGCACCACGGCATCGGCACGCTGCTCGATAACGGTCATGCGCTGGTGCCTGGCATTCCGAAGGTGATTCTGTGGTGGTTCGGCCTCGCCGCAATCTGCGCATTCGTTCTGGCAAAGACGCGCGCCGGCAACTGGATTCTCGCCGTCGGCGGCGATGCGAACGCAGCCAAGAACGTGGGTATTCCGGTGCGCCGCGTGAAGATTCTGCTGTTCGTGCTGACCGCATTCTGCTCGTGCCTGTTCGCGGTATTGCAAGTGTGCGACATCGGCTCGGCTGCGGCGGATCGCGGCTTGCAGAAGGAATTCGAAGCGATCATCGCGGCGGTGATCGGCGGAACGTTGTTGACGGGCGGCTATGGGTCCGTGGTCGGCGCCTGCTTCGGCGCGTTGATCTTCGGCGTCGTGCAGATCGGCATCACCTATACGAACGTGAGTTCCGACTGGTTCCGCGTGTTTCTCGGCGTGATGCTGCTGATCGCGGTGCTGTTCAATCACTACGTGCGCCGTCGCGTGTCGCAATCGTAACGAGGAGACGAACATGTCGGATACGAACCCTGTGACCCACGAAGCGCCGCTGGCAACCGCCGCCGCGCCGCAAGACGACGTGATCCTCGCGCTCGAAAACGTCAACAAGTACTTCGGCAAGGTGATCGCGCTAAGCGGCGTGACCTTGCGCCTGAAGCGCGGCGAAGTGCACTGCCTGCTCGGCGACAACGGCGCGGGCAAGTCCACGCTCATCAAGACGCTGGCCGGCGTGCATCAGCCGTCGTCGGGCCAGTATCTGGTCGACGGCAAGCCGGTTTTGTTCGAGTCGCCGAAAGACGCGCTCGATCTGGGCATCGCCACCGTCTATCAGGATCTCGCGCTCGTACCGCTGCTTTCCGTTGCGCGCAATTTCTTCATGGGACGCGAGCCGAAAAAGAGACTGTTCGGGTTCCTGAACGTGATGGACCTCGAAACCAGCGCGACCACCGCACGCGACAAGCTCGCGGAAATGGGCATCAACGTGCGCGATCCGCATCAGCCGATCGGCACGATGTCGGGCGGCGAGAAACAGTGTCTGGCGATTGCGCGCGCGATTCACTTCGGCGCACGCGTGCTGATTCTCGACGAACCGACCGCCGCGCTCGGCGTGAAGCAGAGCTTCAACGTGCTGAAGCTGATTCACAAGGCGCGCGCGAAAGGCATCTCGGTGATCTTCATCACGCACAACGTGCATCACGCATATCCGATCGGCGACTCGTTCACGCTGCTCAATCGCGGCAAATCGCTCGGCACCTTCACGAAGGAAACCATCAGCAAGGACGAAGTGCTCGACATGATGGCGGGCGGCGCCGAGATGCAGAAGATGATCGGCGAACTCGAAGGCGCAACGATCTGATTCATTCGCGCGGCAGGCGCAGCGATGAAACCGCTTGCCGCGCTCCGTCATTCAGGGACATTCATGGCTCATTCCAGTACATTCGGCGGCACACCGGCACAGACCTCGGGCGAAACCGCGGGCATGTCCGGCGCGAACGCCGGCAGCCGCTTCGCGCCGGAGCGCAGCCGCGACATCGTGTGCCTTGGCCGCCTCGCCGTCGATCTCTACGCGCAGCAGGTCGGCGCGCGCCTCGAGGACGTGTCGAGCTTCGCGAAGTATCTCGGCGGATCGTCGGCGAACATTGCGTTCGGCTGCGCGCGGCTCGGACTTGCCGCGGCGATGCTCGCGCGCGTCGGCAACGATCACATGGGCCGCTTTCTCACGGAGACGTTGACGAAGGAAGGCTGCGACGTCAGCCACGTGCGCGTCGATCAGGAACGCCTGACCGCGCTCGTGCTGCTCGGCCTGAAAGACCGCGACACGTTCCCGCTGATTTTCTATCGCGAGAATTGCGCGGACATGGCCGTTGACGAAGCGGATTTCGATGAAGCGTTTATCGCGTCGTCGAAAGCGCTGCTGATTACCGGCACGCACTTTTCCACCGGGCAGGTGAACCGCACGAGCCGCCGCGCGCTTGACTACGCGCGCCGCAACCAGGTGCGCACCGTGCTCGACATCGACTATCGTCCGGTGCTGTGGGGTCTGACGGGCAAGGCGGACGGCGAAACGCGCTTTGTCGCGAGCGAAGGCGTCACCGCGCATTTGCAGCGCATTCTGCCGTTGTTCGATCTCGTGATCGGCACGGAAGAAGAGTTTCGCATCGCAGGCGGCAAGAGCGAACTCGTCGACGCACTTGCGATGGTGCGCGCGGTAACGCCCGCCACGCTCGTGCTCAAGCGCGGGCCGCTGGGCTGCCAGATTATCGACAGCAAAGTGCCCGCCTCGCTCGACGACATGCCGGTTCACGGCGGCGTGGAAGTGGAAGTGCTGAACGTGCTCGGCGCGGGCGACGCGTTCGCCTCCGGCTTTCTCTCAGGATGGTTGCGCGATCAACCGCTCGAAGCATGCGCGCGCGCCGCGAACGCGAGCGGCGCCCTGGTGGTCTCGCGCCACGCGTGCGCGCCGGCCATGCCGACGCCCGCCGAACTCGACTACTTCCTGCGCGAGGCGAAAGCCGACCCCGAACGCATGCGCCGCCCGGACCGTGACGCGACGCTCGCGCGCCTGCATCGCGTGACGCCCGCGCGCAAGCAATGGAACGAAGTACTCGGCTTTGCATTCGATCACCGCAACCAGTTCTTCGAACTCGCGCAGCAGACCGGCGCGAGCGACGCGCGTATCGCGAGGCTCAAGGGCCTGTTCGTCGAGGCGGTCTCGCAGACCGAAAGCGCATTGAGCTTGCAAGGCCGCATCGGCGTGCTGATCGACGATCGTTATGGACAGGATGCGCTGAATGCGGCGACCGGCCGCGGCTGGTGGATCGGCCGCCCCGTCGAGTTGCCGGGCTCGGTGCCGCTCGTCTTCGATCATGGACGCTCCGTGGGCACGACGCTCGTCACGTGGCCGCAAGAGCACGTCGCGAAGTGCCTCGTGCAATTCCATCCGGATGAGCCGATCGAACAGCGTCTCGAACAGGAAGCGCAATTGCGCGCGCTCTACGATGCAACGCAGGCAAGCGGCCACGAGTTGCTGCTCGAAGTGATTCCGCCGAAGCACCCGAACTTGCCGCAAGGACCGAACGTGGTGTACCGCGCGTTAAAGCGGCTTTACAACATCGGCATCTATCCCGAGTGGTGGAAGCTCGAACCGATGGACGCCGCGCAGTGGCGCAACGTCGATGCGTTAATCGCCGAACGCGATCCGTATTGCCGCGGTGTCGTGCTGCTCGGTTTGTCGGCGGGTGTCGAGCAGTTGAACGAGGGCTTTCGCGCGGCGGCGCGCTCGTCGACGTGCCGCGGCTTCACGGTGGGCCGCACGATCTTTCACGAGCCGAGCCATGCGTGGCTTGCCGGTGAAATCGGCGACGACGAACTGATCGCGCGCGTGCGCCGCATCTTCGAAACGCTGATCGCATCGTGGCGCGCGGCGCGTGAATCCGTGGCCGGCGAACCCGACGCGAAGACGCATGTTCATCAGGAGCAGGCCGCATGAATCAGCGCATGATGGATCACAAACGCGAGCAGGAACATGAGCACGGCCACGCGGCATCCGTGGGCGGCGCGGTGCGGGAAGGCACGATTCGCCTGACCACCGCGCAAGCGCTCGTGCGTTATCTCGCCGCGCAACGCGTCGCGACCGAAGACGGTCTCGGCACCGAGCCGCTCTTTGGCGGCGTGTTCGCGATCTTCGGTCACGGCAACGTCGCGGGCATGGGCGAGGCGTTGTATCAGCATCGCGACGAATTGCCCACGCTGCGCGCGCATAACGAACAGGCGATGGCGCATAGCGCGATTGCGTACGCGAAGGCGCATTTCCGCCGCCGTATGATGGCGGTCACGACTTCGATCGGACCGGGCGCGACGAATCTGCTCACTGCCGCGGCGCTCGCGCATGTGAACCGTTTGCCGGTGCTGCTGTTGCCGGGCGACATTTTCGTGTCGCGCGCGCCGGACCCGGTTTTGCAGCAGGTCGAAGACTTCCACGACGGTGGCGTGTCCGCCAACGATGCGTTCAAACCCGTGTCGCGTTACTTCGATCGCATCGTGCATCCCGCGCAATTGTTGAGTGCGTTGCCGCGCGCGCTGCGCGTGCTGACCGACGCCGCGTCGTGCGGGCCCGTCACGCTCGCGTTGCCGCAAGATGTTCAGGCGCAGGCGTGGGACTTCCCCGCCGATTTCTTCGCGCCGCGCGTCGTGACGTTTTATGCGCCGGCGCCGCGCGTCGATGAAATCGAGCGGGCAATCGAGCGCTTGCGGCGCGCGCAGAGGCCGCTGATCGTCGCGGGCGGCGGCGTGCTGTACGGCCACGCGACTGACGCGCTGCAACGCTTCGCCGCCGCGCACGGCATTCCGGTCGCGGAGACGCAAGCGGGCAAGGGTTCGCTCGCATGGGACGATCCGTTGAACGTGGGCGCGCTCGGCGTCACCGGCTCGCCCGCCGCTAACGCACTCGCGCGCGACGCCGACTGTGTGCTCGCGCTCGGCACGCGTTTGCAGGATTTCACGACCGGCTCGAACACGCTCTTCACGCAGGCGGACGTGATCGGCATCAATGCGAATGCATTCGACGGCCTCAAGCATCGCGCGCAAGTGGTCGAAGCGGACGTCCGACTCGCACTCGATGCGCTCGATGCGCTCGATGGACCTGGCTCACGCCTGCAAGACTGGCATGCGGACCGCGCGTGGACCGCTCGCGCGCAGCAGCTCGCGGCAAGCTGGCGCGACACCGTACATACGCTCACGCACGCGCCTCAGCGCGACGCCGTGCTGCCTTACGAGGGCGATGTGATCGGCGCCGTGCAGCGTTCGAGCGCGAACTCGCCGGCCAACGACATCGTCGTATGCGCGGCGGGCACCTTGCCCGCCGAATTGCACAAGCTGTGGCGCGCGGCGACGCCGGGCGCGTATCACGTCGAATACGGCTACTCGTGCATGGGCTATGAAATCGCCGGCGGGCTCGGTGCGAAGCTCGCGCGTCCCGAGCGCGAAGTGATCGTGATGGTCGGCGACGGCAGCTATCTGATGATGAACAGCGAGATCGCGACTTCCGTGATGCTCGGCGCGAAACTGATTGTCGTGGTGCTCGACAATCGCGGCTACGGCTGCATCAATCGATTGCAGCAGGCATGCGGCGGTGCGCCGTTCAACAACCTGCTCGACGATTGCAAGCAAGGGCCGCTTGGCGCGCCGCGCATAGACTTCGCCGCGCATGCGCGTGCGCTCGGCGCGCATGCCGAGCATGCGGCGAACGTCGCGGAACTCGAAGCCGCGCTGCAACGTGCGCGCGCCGCGGATCGCACATACGTCATTAGCATCGACACCGACCCGGCTCGCACGACGACCGACGGCGGCTGGTGGTGGGAAGTCGCGGTGCCCGAAGTATCGTCGAGGGCAAGCGTGCGCGATGCGCGAGCGAACTACGACGCGCAGATTGTGGCACGCGGAAAACCATCCAGCGTTGCAGAGCACAGCAGCGAAAATGATAACGACGTCAACGACCGAGGATCGCTCGCATGACAGCTTTCAACGTACGCATCGGCATCAATCCGTTGTCGTGGATGAACGACGACCTGCCCTCGCTCGGCGGCGAAACGCCGCTCGAGGTCGCGCTGACCGAAGGCCGGCAGATCGGCTATCAGGGCTTCGAACTCGGCAACAAATTCCCGCGCGAACCGCAGGCATTGAAGACGCTGCTCGCGCAATACGATCTCGCGCTCGTGTCGGGATGGTATTCGGGGCGTCTCGCGCGCGGCAGCGTCGAAGAGGAAATCGCGGCGGTCGGCCCGCATCTCGACCTGCTTGCGCAAAACGGCGCGACCGTCATGGTGTATGGCGAAGTGGCCGATTCGATTCAGGGCGCGCCGAAGCCGCTGTATCAGAGGCCGCGTTTTTTCGGCGACGCGCAATGGGCCGCATATGCCGCGCGCGTCGATGAATTCGCACGCTATACGCTAAGCCGCGGCGTGCGGCTTGCTTACCATCATCACATGGGTGCGTACGTCGAAACGCCCGCCGACGTCGATCAGTTGATGTCGCGCACGAGCGACGCAGTCGGCCTGCTGTTCGACGCGGGACACATCACGTTTGCAGGCGGCGATCCGCTCGCCGTGCTCGACACGCACATCGGCCGCGTTTGCCATGTGCACTGCAAGGACGTGCGCCCCGCCGTGATGAAGCTCGCGCGCAATCGCAACTGGAGCTTTCTCGATGCGGTGATCGCGGGCGCGTTCACGGTGCCCGGCGACGGCGCCGTCGACTTTCCATCGATCATCGCGCGTCTGAAGCGGCACGGCTATTGCGGCTGGCTGGTGGTCGAAGCAGAACAGGACCCGGTCGTCGCGCCGTCGTTCGAGTACGCGCAAAAAGGCTTCAATACATTGCGTGCATTGGTCGATGCGCCGCTCGACACGCAGGAGGCAGCATGAGTCTGTTAGTGAAGGCCGAGCGCGAAGGCCAGACAATCGCGCGAGTGACACCTCAGTCGGCGTGCTGGCGCTATGTCGGCTTCGCCGCTTATCGTCTCGGCACGAGTGAAGTCGTGCATGTGTTCGAGCCGTCGCGCGAAGTGTGCATCGTCGTGCTCACGGGCGCGGTCGACATCGAAACGCAGCACGCGAAGTGGAGTTCGCTCGGTTCGCGCGACAGCGTGTTCGAAGATGCCGCGCCCTATGCGGTGTATTTGCCGCCAGGCGTGCGCGCCGCGGTGCGCGCATGCCGCGATGCGGAGATCGGCGTGGCGAGCGCGCCTGCAAAAGGCGAGTTGCCCGCGCGCCTGATCGAGCCGTCTTCGATGAAACGCTCCACGCGCGGCAAAAGCCTCAATACGCGTTACGTCTGCGATATTCTTCCGCAGACCGAACCCGCCGAGTCGCTGCTGGTGGTCGAGGTGAGAACGCCGGGCGGCCACGCGTCGAGCTATCCGCCGCACAAGCACGACACCGACAACGTGCCGCACGAGAGTTCGCTCGAGGAGACGTACTACCATCGGTTGAATCCGCCGCAGGGTTTTGCGTTTCAGCGCGTGTACACCGATATGCGCGATATCGACGAATCGATGGCGGTCGAGAATCACGACGTCGTGATGGTGCCGCGCGGCTATCATCCGGTCGTCGTGCCGTATGGCTACGACTCGTACTATCTGAACGTGATGGCGGGCGCGCAGCGCACCTGGCATTTCCGTAACGACCCGGCGCACGAGTGGATCGTCAACAAGGAAGATTGAGTCGTGCGGCTGGCTTCGCGCGAGGCAGGCGCGCTCTTATTTGCCTCGCGCGGCGAGATCCACGCCGAGCGCGCCGTCGGTGCCCATTTTTACCGTGCCCTTCGAAACGTCCCTGCGATAGCCATATAAATCGAACTTCATCACGCCGGGGTTCGAGCTGTCGCTGATGAAAGTTCGCGCGTTCGTGACGAGCGAGTTGAACATCTTCACGTCGCCCGATTCGATCCATACGTAGCTCTTCGTAGCGTTGGCGGGCGGCCGCGCGACGGCAATGCCGGCTTCGCGCTTGAACTTCAGCACGAGGCCCTCGTCCGTGACCGTGGCGCTTGCAAGACGCCCTTGCAAGACCGGCGGTGGAAACACGGTGTACTGATCGAACACGAGCTGGTTGCCTTCGAGCGCGACGCCCTTGCGCGTGAACGGCGTCAACGACGCGAGCGGAATGTCGAGCGCGCGCAGCAGTCCCGCCTGCGGCACGCCAAGCACCTTCACCGACGCCGGCTCGTACACGAGATGCCGCTCGTCTCGCGCGACGATTGTGCCGCTCATCGTCGTCGGCAGCCATACGCCGGGAAAGTGATTCCACAACTTGATGCCGCCCGTGACTTCGAGCTTGCCGTCGACCGGTTTCAGTTGCAGGTCGTTAAGCGAGCGCGGCTCGTAATCGAGCAGATAATCGTTGAATAGCGCGGCCATCGCCGGCCACGGTTCGACTACTTCGCCGCCGATGATGCGTATGTCGTACTGATCGGGATTGTCGAGATCGACCGGTTGGCCAGGCGTCTTCGGGACCATCTGCGCGTCGAGCGAACGCACGTGAAAGCCGATGCGCCCGGCCACGTAGAAGTCGACGTTTTCGACGTGAATCAGCGGGGTGGGACCTGTCGAACGACGCTCGTCGTTGGGTGTGAGCGTTGCAGCGTCCCGGCTGCCGCGAGACAACCCCGTGCGCAGACTGACAGGCATCGCATGCGCGGCCGATGCGCGTTGCACACTCTGCGGCGCACGTTGCCACACGAGCCGCGCCTGCGCCAGCGACGCCTGCTGCGCGCGAATCAGGCTGTCGTTAAAGCGCGCACTCGCGCTGCCGATGCCGATGCCGATCCGCAGCGGCGGCTCTTTTGCCGCGCTCGCGAGCGTCGCGTATGAAGGCAGATGCACGTCGAGCGCGCCGGCTTCGTCAAAAGTGAAATAGCCGGCGGCCATCTGCTCGCGATAGTGGTACAGATCGAGCACGAACGGCGCGCTTCTATCGATGGGCGTCAGCGCCATGTCGATATTCATCGGCATCGAACGCATGAACTTCACGTCGCCGCCTTGCACCAGCATGCCGCGCGCGGGCATGTTCGCGGGCCAGTCGATGTTGGGCAGCGTGCCGTCGTCGAGCGTGAAGCGCACGCCCGCCGCGCTCGTGTCGATGCGCGTGATCCGCATGCGCAGCGCGGGCGGCGGCGTGAGCTTTGCGACCTGCATCACGACGTCGTCGCCGTCGAGCCGCGCAATCGGCGTATCGACTTTCAGCAGATCGGCCATCTTCACATGCGCGGCCTGCATCAACCGGTCGGCGGCCACGCCCGCGACTTCGACGTGATCGGCATGGAACACCAGTTCGTCCGCGCCGCGCATCGCAAGCGATCCGGACAGCACGATCGGCACCCACGTATCGCGATGCATCTCGCCGGTTATGCGCAAGCTGCCGCCGTCTTGCGGCACCACGCGCATATTGCGCAGCGGCGAGCCTTGGTACTGGAATAGATATCGGTCGAAGATCGCCGTGAGCTTGGCGCTGTCGAGCGTGACTTCGCCGCGATGAACGTCGATCGTCACGCTCGTCGGGTCATCGAAAACAATCGGCTCACCCGCGCGCGTCGGCACGAGCGTGGCCGCCATGTCGTGAATCATGAAGCCGATGTCGCCGGTCACGCGAAAGTCGACGTCGCGCGCGAACATCAGTGAGCCGTCGATGCCCGAGTCGCGCAGCGTGAGCGCGCGGCTGCGCTTGATGCTCATGCCGCTCGCCGTGGGCACGCGCGCCGCGACGCTTTGCTCTAACGCGAGTTGTCGGGCCTTGGCGGCTTCGATCGCGGGGCGTGGGGATGAAGCGGGCTGCGCGTGCGGCGCGCTTGCGCTTGCGCTTGCGCTTGCGCTTGGGCTTGGGCTTGGGCTTGGGCTTGGGCTTGGGCTTGGGCTTGGGCTTGGGCTTGCGCTTGCGTTTTGCGTGTCTGCGGAAGGCGCAGTGTTTGCGGTTGTCGAATTCGCGTCGGCGCACGCGGACATGGAAAGCGCCGCAGCCAACAGCGCGATGCTTGCGAGAAGCGGCGCGCGCCAGTCATGCTCGCGTGCCGTGCGTATGTTTTTCATGATGTCTCCTCCTGAAGCGGCGACGCATTTCGACGCATTTCGACGCGCAAATTGCGCGCGCCGACGCCGCGCGGCCTGCAATGATTGTCTTTATTTGTCCGCGCGCTGCCGACAAGATTTCTGGAGGACGCTCACCAAACGATCAAGCGTTTGAATTGCCCCGATCGGTCAGCGCAATGCCTTGCGCGCTGGACCTAAGCGGACTATCGACGACGCAAATTCAAACGCTAATCGCACTGCGGTTTTTTTTCAAAGCGGCACGGCGCGCCCTTCAACCGACACCGAGCCACTCGCGCATCACGTCGGTGCGCTGCACGAAAGCATCGAGTTCGCCATCGAACACGATTTCGCCATGACCCATCACCGCGACGCGGCTCGCAATGTCCCGCGCGATCACGAGGCGCTGTTCGATCAGCAGCATCGCCATGCCGCGCTCGCGCAGCACGCGCAGACATTGCGCGACCTGCTGCATGACGAGGCTCGCAAGACCCTCGCCGGGTTCGTCGATTATGAGCAGATCGGGATCGCCGAGCAGCGCACGCGCGAGCGTCAGCATCTGCTGCTCGCCGCCCGACAGCGCGCCCGCGCGCGTGCGCCTGCGTTCGCGCAAAACAGGGAAAAGCGCATACGCATCGTCGATGGTAAAGCGCGGCGCGCGGCCGCGATTTGCACTATTGCCCGGCCCAACCCCCAGTTCGAGATTTTCGCCGACGCTCAACGTCGGAAACACGTCACGATGCTCCGGCACATAGCCGATGCCGAGCCGCGCGATTTCAAACGTACGCAGCCCGGCAAGCGAGCGGTCTTTAAAGCGCAATTCGCCGTCGCACTGCACGAGGCCCATGATCGCCCGCGCGAGCGTCGAGCGTCCCGAGCCGTTGCGGCCGACGAGCGCAAGCACTTCGCCCGCGCCGATCCGCAGGTTCACGCCATGCAATGCCTGGCTCGGCCCGTACCATGCGTTGAGTCCGCGAATGTCGAGCAAGGGCGTCATGCGTCGAAACCTTCGCCGAGATACGCGGCGCGCACCGCGGCATCCGCGCGAATCGCCGCGGGCGTGCCGGTCGCGATAATGCGCCCTTGTACAAGCACTGAAATGCGATCGGCGATGGCGAACACCGCGTCCATGTCGTGCTCGACCATCAGCAGCGTGCGGCCCGCGGTGGTCTCGCGAATCAGTTCGATCGCGCGCGCCGCCTCCGCGCGATTCATGCCGGCGGTCGGTTCGTCGAGCAGCAGGGTATGTGCGCCGCCCGCGAGCGCAATGCCGAGATCGAGCGCGCGCTGCTCGGCATAACTGAGCGTCGCGGCCTGCACATGCGCGCGTGCGCCGAGGCCGACCGCGTGCAGCACCTGCGAGGCGCGCGCATCGACCGTGGATGAACCCGCGAAACGCTGCCACCAGCGCAAGCGGTCGCGCTCGGCGAGCAGCGCGGCGCAACGGAGGTTGTCGAATACGGTCAGGCGCGCGAACACACTCGTACTCTGAAAACTGCGCGCGAGTCCGCGCCGCGCGATCGCCGCCGGCGCGAGCCGCGTGATCTCCGCGCCGAACAGGTCGATGCGCCCCGCGTTGGGCCGAGCGCCACCGGCGATCAGATTGAAGAGCGTGGACTTGCCGGCGCCATTCGGGCCGATCAACGCGTGACGCTCGCCTGGTTCGATCGCGAGATTCACGCCGCGCAGAATCCGCGTGGAGCCGAAGCGTTTTGTGACGCCGTAGAGCGCGAGTGCCGGGATCATCGTGTGTCTCCGGCGTTGTGCAGCGCGCGGGCATGCGCGGCGAGGCGGGTTTGCGCGCGGCTCGCGGCGAGCGCCGCCAGCGTTCCGCACGCTGCCAACGCAACAATTGCTACAACGAGCCGCCAGGGTGACGACACGCCAAACGCGATCAGCGAAGACGCTGTGCCGATGCGTAACGCGGCGCCTTCGTCCGCGCCGAATTGCGCCGCGTAGGCCCACTGCACCGCGAGCACGACGGCGGCGCTCCATAGCAGGAGCGCCGCTGTACCCGCCAAGTAGGCAACCATGCAAGCAGCCCGGCACGAGCGCCAGCCCAAGCGCGTTAGCCGCGCCAGGTGCCGCTGCGCGAAGCCGGCGATCCCATCCGGTGCAGCGACCACGATCACGATGAAGAACAGCCCCAGATAAAAGAGCCAGGCCCGCGTGACACTCGCCACCGCCACGCTGAAAAACGTCAGCACGACCGCGCCCACGACCGGCCCGAAAAAGACGCCCGCGCCGCCGATCACCGTTGCAATCAGCACCGAGCCCGAGCGCACCATGCTGACGCTTTCCGTCGACACCAGCTCGACATTGATGAGCGCCAGCGTGCCCGCGACGCCCGCAAAGAACGCCGAGATCACGACGACGCCGTGGCGAATCCGTCGCGGATAGCAGCCGATGGCCGCGGCCCGCGCGGGGTTGTCGCGCACCGCATTGGCAAGCCGCATGAACGGCGAGCGCGACAGCGCGAACATCGCCGCGCTCGCGAGCAGGCACCACAGCGCGATCAGCGCATACGCCTCGCGGGCCGGGCCGAATGTGAAGGCGCCGAGCGGCGGACCGCTCGCGCGATCGATCGCGACGCCCGCCTCGCCGCCGAACCAGTCGGGCAAGGTCCACGCGGCCGCCGCCACCAGTTCGCCGATGCCGAGCGTGATCATCGCGAATGCGGTGCCGGCACGCCGCGTCGAGATGAAGCCGAGCAGCGCGCCGCATACCGCGGCCCCTGCCCCGCCGATCAGCGGCAGCAGCACGAGCGGCACGCCGGCGCGATTGAACAGATGCGCGGCGATCAGTGCGCCTAGGCCGGAATACGCTGCGTGTCCGAACGACAGCAATCCCGTTTCGCCGAGCAGCAGATTGTAGGAAAGCGCGAAGACGATCATCGTCGCGGTCTGCGCGAGATAGGCGAGCAGCCAGCTTTGTGGCGACAGCAGCGGCGGCAAAAGAAGCAGCAGGACCAGCGCGAGCCACGGTAAAAGATTGCACCATAACGCGCGTTGATGTGGGGCATCGGACTCGGCGGGCGTTATCGTCGAGGCGATTGCAGTTGCTGACCTGGAGAGCTTACGCATGATCGTCGCGCCGTCCGAAGAGTCCGCGCGGGCGCAACGCCAGCATCGCGACGAGCAGCAGATACGGGATCAGCGGCGCAAGCTGCGCGAGCGTCAGCGCGTCCCATTCGCGCGGCAGCGAGGCGTCGAAAACGGCGAGCACGTCGCCGAGCGAAACGTCGCTCGCGACCGCGAGCGTCTGAATGCAGCCGATCAGCAGCGACGCCGCGAGCGCACCGCCGAGCGACCCGAGCCCGCCGATCACCACGACGACGAACACGATCGAACCGAGCGATTCTGCCATCGACGGTTCGATGACGGAAAGCGGCGCGCCGATCACGCCGGCCAGCGCGGCCAACGCCGTGCCCGCCGCGAACACGCCGGTAAAGACGCGCGGCACGTTGTGGCCGAGCGCTTCGACGGCGCTCGCGTGCGTGAGCGCGGCGCGCACCACGAGCCCCGCCTTCGACACACGTAGCACCGCGTACAGCGCCGCCAGCATGACGAGCGAGAGCGCCATCATGAACGCGCGATAACGCGCGAAGGTCGCGCCGTAAAGCGTGAAAAGCGGACCGTCGAGTACAGCCGGCACGCTCGCGCCGAGCGGGCTCAAGCCCCAGCCGAGCTTGACGAGTTCGCCGAGCACGTAGGCCGCGCCGAAGGTCAGCAGCAGCTCGGCGAGATGTCCGTGACTTCGCACGCGACGCAACAGCCAGCGCTCGAGCGCCGCGCCGATCAGGCCGACGACGAGCGGCGCGATCACGAGCGCGGCCCAGAAACCGAAGCGCGCCGCCACCGAATAGCCGACGTAAGCGCCCAGCATGTAGAAGCTCGCGTGCGCGAAGTTGAGCACGCCAAGCATGCTGAAGATCAGCGTCAAGCCCGCCGACAGCATGAAGAGCAGCAGGCTGAAGCTGATCCCGTTCAGCAGATTGATGACGAACGACTGCACGCCTAGTCCGCGGTGCCGATGGCAACGCCGATCGGCTCGAGCGCCGCGCGCAGTGCGTCGGGCAGATTCACCGGACGGCGCGTCACGCGATCCACGTACACATGCACGAAGTGGCCTTGGGCGGCGGCTTCGTCGCTGCCTTCGCGAAAGAGTCCGACTTCATAGCGCACGCTCGACGCACCGAGCCGCGTCACCCGCAAGCCTGCGTCGACGCGCTCCGGGAACACCAGCGGCGCGAAGTAGTTGCAATGCGTTTCCACCACGAGTCCGATAGTCGCACCGCGCTCGAAATCGAGCACGCCCGCGCGGATCAGATACTCGTTCACCACCGTATCGAAGTAGCTGTAGTAGACGACGTTGTTCACGTGACCGTAGACGTCGTTGTCCATCCAGCGCGTGGTGATGGTGAGGAAATGCGGATAGGCGCTTCGTGCGGTGGGTTGGGGTTTGGATGCGATCGTGGACATGGGCGTTGGTTCGAACGAAGGTGGCTGTGGGGCGCTTTTGTTTATCGGTGCATCGCGGAGAGTCGTTGTCGTGGTGCCATTGGTGCCATTGGTGCCATTGGTGCCATTGGTGCCGTAGTGCCGTTCGTCGACGCCGCTGCGAGACCTGCTTGCGGCGAACTCGGCGAACGCGGCAAACGCACTTACTGTCCCGGCTTGTCGACGAATTCAAATGGCAGGCCGCGCCGCCGCATCCATTCGCCGAGCGCCTGACCGGTGCCCGCGCGCCAGGGACGCAGATTCGCCGGTTCCACGAGCCGGTATTCGAGCAGTTCGGGCGACAGCGTAATGGTGCCATGCGCCTTCACGTGATACGCGATGATCAGTTCGTTCTTGCGGATGAATTCATACACGCCGATCAGTTCAACCGACTCCGCGTGCAACGACGTCTCCTCCCACACCTCGCGCGCAATGCCCTCCTCCGGCGTCTCGCCGTTTTCGAGGAAGCCGGTGATCAGCGCGAACACACCCTCGGCCCATGCAGCGTTGCGCGCGAGCAGAATCTTGCCTTCGTATTCGACGATCGCGGCAACCACCGGCAGCGGATTGTTCCAGTGGACGTAGCCGCATTGCTCGTCGGGACAGGTCTGGCGGATGCGCCCGCCTTCATGCTCGGCGTCGGCTCGCTCGATCAGAGGCGTCGAGCAGCGCGGGCAGAATCGGTAGTCGGTCATGGTGAGTGGTTTTTTGTGGGGTTTGTCGCGGTCGGCGGTGGGTGCATGTGGTGCGTTTGGTGCGTTGGGCTGCGTGGGCCTCGGTCCCTATTGTGCGGGCCTCGCCGGTTCACGGGCTCGGCTTGGCGCAGCGCAGATCGTGTGGCATTGTGGGTTGCGCGGCTCGTCGCTGTCATGCGTTGAAGCAGCATGGCCCGAAGGTTTGCGTGCGTGGTGTGCGTAGCTTGTGCGGCCTGCGGCGCGTGGTGGCCTGCATGGCTTGCATAGCTCACGCACCTTGCATAGCTCACGCACCTTGCATAGCTCACGCACCTTGCATCGCTCACGTGCCTTGCATGGCCTGCGCACCTTGCATCGCTCGCGCACCTTGCATCGCTTGCGCACCTTGCATCGCTTGCGCACCTTGCATCGCTCGCGCACCTTGCATCGCTCGCGTGGCTTGCATGGCCTGCGTCGCTCGCCGCCGCGCCCACTTCGCCCACCTCCAGCGCCCTCCGCGCCTTGCGCGACGCACGCCATCTTACGCCGCGCATAGCTCGCGCACTTCCGCTACGAAGCGCTCGACCGTTTCCGGCTGCGTGTCCCACGCGCACATCAGCCGGCAGCCGCCCGCGCCGATGAACTCATAGAACTTCCAGCCGCGCTCGCGCATGGCCTTCGCGGCTCGCGCGGGCAACTGCGCGAACACCGCGTTCGACTCGCGCGGAAACATGATGCTCACGCCGGGAATGTCCTGCAAGCGCGTTTGCAGCAGCTCGGCCATCGCGTTCGCATGACGCGCGTTGCGCAGCCACACGTCGCTATCGAGCAGACCGAGCCACGGCGCGGAAATGAAGCGCATCTTCGACGCAAGCTGCCCTGCCTGCTTCAGGCGGTAAGCGAAGTCGTCGGCGAGCGTTCTGTCGAAGAACACCACCGCCTCGCCCACCGGCAAGCCGTTCTTGGTGCCGCCGAAACACAGCACATCGACGCCCGCGCGCCATGTGATTTCCGAAGGATGCACATTCAGCGCGGCGACCGCATTTGCAAAGCGCGCGCCGTCCATATGCACTTTCAGACGATGCCGCCTCGCGACCTCCGCGATCGCGCGCACTTCGTCGACGCTGTACACGGTGCCGACTTCCGTCGACTGCGTCAGCGTGACGACCTTGGGCTTCGGATAATGGATGTCGGCGCGGCGCGTGACCACGGCCTCGATGGCGTCCGGCGTGAGCTTGCCGCCGACGCCCGGCGCCGTCAGCAGCTTCGAGCCGCCGGAGAAGAATTCGGGGCCGCCGCATTCGTCGGTTTCAATGTGCGCGAGTTCATGGCAGATCACCGAGTGGTACGACTGGCACAGCGACGCCAGCGCGAGCGAGTTCGCCGCCGTGCCGTTGAACACGAAGAACACCTCGCAGTCGGTCTGAAACAGGTCACGCAGACGGTCGCAGACCTGGCTGGTCCAGGAGTCGTCGCCGTAGGCCGGTTCGTGGCCGCTGTTATTGGCGGCGATCAGCGCGTCGAGCGCCTCGGGGCAGATGCCGGCGTAGTTGTCGGACGCGAAATGTTGCATGCTGGGCGGCGCGGCCGGCGACAGGCGCGCGGGGATGACGGAAAGCGCTCATTTTAGTGCGCCCGGCGGCCGTTTGTTGTATCGGTTCGCTTCGCTGAAGTGGCAGCGGGGCTGAGGCGGGGCGACTGGGCGCAAAGCGCTAGGGCTTTTCGCCGTAGGGCGTCGCCGATAGCAGTTGGCAGTTGGCGTGTCGCTCCTTTTTGTTCATCAACCGTAGCCGACATGGCCGCCAAGTCCGAGCCGCAGCAGCAAAAGCCTGCAGACGGACGGTTCCGCCTTCTTCCTGGGCGGCATCGTTGCCGCGGCCGCGTGCGTTCAACCGCAGCCGCAGTCCGGCATCCGCCCTCGCCCACGCGGCATCCGCGCGACGACGACAAGGCCCGCAGCGCCCACCAGCAACGCGCCGGCCGCGAGCCACAACGCGAGCGAAAACGAGCCGGTGTGCGCGGCGATCGGCGCGGCGACCAGCGGGCCGACGATCTGACCGAGGCCATAAGCGGCCGTTGCGTAGCCCATCAGGCCGGCCGCATCATCGCCACGCAGACGCCGCGCCTCGCGCATCGCGAACAGGGTGATCGCGGTGAACGGCACGCCGATCAAAATGCTGCCGAGCGAGAAACCGCCCGCCGTCGGCCAGACGATCCCAAGCGCGATACCCGCGGCTTGCAGCACGTAGCTGCCCGCCAGCAGCACGCGGTTATCGAGATGCAACGGCAGGCGCGCTGCGAGCAATGCGCCGACCATCAGCGCCGCGCCGAGCATCGGCCAGAACAGGTCGGGCCACGGCGAGCCGGGCAACGCGTGACGCGCGATAACAGGCAAAAACGTCGCGGTGATGATGTAGCCGAAGCCCGGCACGCCGTACAGGACGACCAGCCAGAAGGCGTCCGCGCGATGCGTGGCAGGCGCGCTGTTGACGGTTGGATGTCGCGTTGTGGCGGCGCCCGCACGGCTTGCGCCGGTTTCGTCCGACGTCGCGGCGGCCGGTCCGTCGGCTCTCCGTTCTGTCGCAGACGACGCCGACGCGCGCCCTGCCGCCTTGCGATCAGACGCGGCCGCATTGCCAAACGCCGGCCACACGGCCGCCGCCAGCACCGCCGAAATCAGGCCGAAGCCGATCCAGCCCGCCGTCGCGCCATAACCGCCCGCCGCGCTCACCAGCAGCCCCGTTCCGACGATGCCGACGCCCGGCCCCGTATAAATCACGCCGCTCCACGCAGGTTGACGGAGCTCGGCGAGCCGCCGCAAGCCCCACTGCGACGCGAAAACGAAAGTCCACGCGCTGACCGCGCCCGCGACGAAGCGCACCACCGCCCACACCCAGAACTGGCTCGTGACGCCCATCGCGAGCGTCAACAGCACGGTCAGTGCGAGCCCCGCGCGCACCACCCGTGCAGGTTCCACGCGCAACGCCGCGCACGTGAGCGCGCCGACAAAGTAGCCCGCGTAGTTGAACGACGCGAGCCAGCCGCCGTGCTCGATGTCGATTGGCGGCTGACCGAACGCGCCGCCGTGCAGCATCAGCGGCAAAAGCGGCGTGAAGGCGAACCGCCCGACGCCGAGCGCGACGGCGAGCGTCACCATGCACGCAAGCGCCGCACGCCGGGCCGCGTGAGATTCGGTGGGAAGGCGGTGGGCGTCGGAAGCGAGATCGTTCATGGGCGGCCATTCGAAAGGCGAGGGAGCGGTGGAAACCGCGTCGGGATCGCGGGCCCGGTGAGTCGCACCGGTAGTCTCATATTAGCTTGACGATCCAATCATGAAAAACGAATAATTTGGATACCATCCATCGCTAGGAGAGAATCGTGGACCTGGCCGCCTTGACGATTTTTCGGGCCGTCGTACGCGAGAACGGCGTGACGCGCGCCGCCGCGAAGCTCAACCGCGTGCAATCGAACGTCACCACACGCATCAAGCAGCTCGAAGAGCAACTCGGCGCGGAACTCTTTATCCGCGACGGGCGGCGTCTTGTGCTGACGCCCGCCGGTGAAACGCTGCTGCCCTACGCCGAACGCCTGCTCGCTCTCGCCGACGAAGCGCGCCATGCAGTGCGCGCCGACCGTCCCCGCGGACGCCTGCGTCTGGGCACGATGGAGAGCGTCGCGGCCACACGTCTTCCGGGCCTGCTCGCGCAGTATCACCAGCAATGGCCCGATGTCGCGCTCGAACTGGAGACGGGCACGACCGGCAAGCTGATCGAGCGCGTGCGCGAATTCGACGTCGACGCCGCTCTGGTGGCTACGCCGTTCGACCCGGCGGTCCTCGGCGATGTGTTCGAGACGGTGCCGGTGTTCAAGGAGGAACTCGTGATGCTGACGCCGCGCGGGCATCGGCCGATCCGCGAAGTGCGCGACATCGCGCTGTCGACACTGGTTGCATTCGAGCGCGGCTGCGCGTATCGGACCTACATCGAGAATTGGTATCTGGAGCACGGCGTGAGGCCGGCGCGCGTGCTGGAACTCGGCTCGTATCACGCGATCGTGGCTTGCGTCGCGGCGGGCGCGGGCGTTGCAGTGGCGCCGCGGTCGGTGCTCGGCTTGGCCGCCGACGCGAGCAATATCGCCGTGCATGACTTGCCGGACATCGGCGCGATCGAAACGCTGCTCGTCTGGCGACGCGGACATTTTTCGTCGGCGCTCAATGCGTTGAAGCAGACGCTGTTGGGGCAGGAGAATGTGCGGGGTTTGGGGGAGACGAAGCCCGTTGATGTGCCTGACGATGTTGACGCGCATGCGCGCGTTCAGGCTGACGTAGGCGCGGACGTCGCGTGATTTTGCGCCGAAGGAAGCGCTGCGTGGTTTGCGGCTGTTTCAGTGAGCGATTGCGGTTCACGCCGAAGTGAGGCGTTCACAACCGGCTCCGAACCGGCAAGCAACCGCTTGCGCAAAGCCGCTCGTGCAAAAAAATCGGGCCACGCACCACGCCGACAATCCGGTGCGCTACGTGGCCCTCTTCCTGAACTCTACAGCCGTCCTTAAAACAGCCAACCGCAGCTCACCAGCGAATCAGAATCAAAGCTGCGCTTCGACCCAGCCCTTCACGCCAGCCAGCGCTGCCGGCAGATTGGCCGGCTCAGTGCCACCGGCCTGAGCCATATCCGGCCGGCCGCCACCCTTGCCGCCAACCTGCTGCGCGACAAAATTGACCAGTTCACCGGCCTTGACCTTCTTGCTCGCGTCCGCCGTCACGCCGGCAATCAGACTGACCTTGCCGCCTTCGACGGAAGCCAGCACGATCGCCGCGCTCTTCAGCTTGTCCTTGAGCTTGTCCACCGTTTCGCGCAGCGTCTTCACGTCCGCGCCTTCCAGCGTTGCCGCGAGAACCTGCACGCCGGCGACTTCGATTGCCTGACCCGCCAGTTCGTCGCCCTGGCTCGACGCCATCTTCGACTTGAGCGCGCTCAGTTCTTTCTCGAGCTGCTTCACCTGATCCTGCACCTGCGTGATGCGCTGCGTCAGTTCGGACGGCTGAGCCTTCAGCACCGCAGCCGCGGCGTTGATGCGCGCGTCGAGGTCCTGCACGAAGCGCACGGCGTTATCGCCGGTAATCGCTTCCACGCGACGAATACCCGCCGCCACACCGCCTTCCATCACGATCTTGAAAAGGCCGATGTCGCCGGTGCGATGCACGTGCGTGCCGCCACACAATTCGCGCGAGAAGCCGAGATCGAGCACGCGCACTTCGTCGCCGTATTTTTCGCCGAACAGCGCCATCGCGCCGCCCTTCACCGCTTCGTCGAACGGCATGACGCGCACGATGCCCGGCGCGTTCGCCAGCACCTCGGCGTTGACGATTTGCTCGACGCGGCGGATCTGTTCGTCCGTCATGGGCGCGTTGTGCGCGAAGTCGAAGCGCGTCTTGTCCGGATCGACGAGCGAGCCCTTCTGCTGCACGTGCGAACCGAGCACTTCGCGCAGCGCCTTGTGCATCAGGTGCGTGGCCGAGTGATTGCGAGCCGTGCGCGCGCGGCGCACTGCGTCGATCTCGGCCTTCACCACGTCGCCGACCTTCAGCGTGCCCTGTTCGAGCGTGCCGTGATGACCGACCACGTCGGCCTGGACCTTCAACGTGTCCGCGACGGCGAAGCGCACGCTTGCGTTGGCGAGCAAGCCCTGGTCGCCGACCTGGCCGCCCGATTCCGCGTAGAACGGCGTGTGGTCGAGCACGACGACGGCCTGCTGGCCGTGCGTGACCTGCTGCACCGACGCGCCGTCCACATACAGCGCCACGACCTTCGCGTCGTCGAAAACGATTTCCTCGTAGCCGTGGAACGTGGTCTTCGCGCCCGAGTATTCGAGGCCCTGCGCCATCTTGAACTTGCCGGCCGCGCGCGCCTGTTCGCGCTGACGCGCCATGGCTTCGTCGAACGCTGCTTCGTCCACCGTCACTTCGCGCTCGCGGCACACGTCCGCCGTGAGGTCGAGCGGGAAGCCGTAGGTGTCGTGCAGCTTGAACGCCAGTTCGCCGTCGAGCGTCTTGCCGCCCTTCTTGTCCAGCTCGGCGAGCGCGTTGTCGAGGATCGACATGCCATGCTCGATGGTCTCGAAGAAGCGCTCTTCTTCCTGACGCAGCACGTCGGTCACGCGTTGTTCCGCGTCCTTCAGTTCGGGGTAAGCGCCGCCCATTTGCGCGACGAGGTCGGCCACCATGCGATGAAAGAACGAACCCTTCTTGCCGAGCTTGTAGCCGTGACGGATAGCGCGGCGCACGATACGGCGCAGCACGTAGCCGCGGCCCTCGTTGCCGGGAATCACGCCGTCGACGATCAGGAACGAGCATGCGCGGATGTGATCGGCGATCACCTTCAGCGAGTTATTCGTCAGATCGCTCACGCCGGTTTCGCGTGCCGCAGCCTTGATAAGCGCCTGGAACAGGTCGATTTCGTAATTGCTGTGGACGTGCTGCAAGACAGCGGCAATCCGCTCGAGGCCCATGCCGGTGTCGACGCACTGCTTGGGCAGCGGCGTCATGTTGCCTTGCGCGTCGCGGTTGAACTGCATGAACACGAGATTCCAGATCTCGATGTAGCGGTCGCCGTCTTCGTCCGGCGATCCCGGCGGGCCGCCCCACACGTCCGGGCCGTGGTCGTAGAAAATTTCCGAGCACGGACCGCACGGGCCGGTGTCGGCCATTTGCCAGAAATTGTCCGACGCGTAACGTGCGCCCTTGTTGTCGCCGATGCGGATGATGCGCTCGACCGGCACGCCCACTTCTTTCGCCCAGATGTCGTGCGCTTCGTCGTCTTCGTGATAGACGGTGACCCACAGCTTGTCTTTGGGCAACTGGTAGACGCCCGTCAGCAACTCCCACGCGTAGTGGATCGCGTCGCGCTTGAAATAGTCGCCGAACGAGAAATTGCCCAGCATTTCGAAGAACGTGTGGTGACGCGCGGTGTAGCCGACGTTTTCGAGGTCGTTGTGCTTGCCGCCTGCGCGCACGCTGCGCTGCGCGGTCGTGGCGCGCGAATACGGACGCGATTCCGCGCCGAGGAACACATCTTTGAACTGCACCATTCCCGAATTGGTGAAGAGCAGTGTCGGGTCGTTGCCGGGCACAAGGCTCGACGAGCGAACGATCGTATGGCCCTTCGATTCGAAGAACTTGAGGAATTTCTCGCGGATTTCGGCGGCTTTCATGGCGTGCGGGGGACGGTCCTGACTATTCCAGACTTCTACCGGCGGCATCGTGAGATGCGCCAACTGTTTGTTTCTTAAACGACTGATTATACGGGATCGGCGCCCTTGCGCGGCAGCGCGGCGGGCCCGTTAGCCATTCGGCCAGGTTTGACCGGGGAGCATGGGACATCGACGTGCGTCTGATGCG
>Ga0209795_10000162_pt1 | contig 61078 bp, 82 predicted proteins | sample AgamicOrMarz_FD_187166 | JGI IMG/M metagenome (GOLD analysis project Ga0209795, IMG submission 187166) | Agave microbial communities from Guanajuato, Mexico - Or.Ma.rz (SPAdes) (version 2) | ecosystem: Host-associated > Plants > Phyllosphere > Phylloplane/Leaf | place: Guanajuato, Mexico...
CTGATAACAATTATGTTTATCAGGGTGAATGGTCAGGTGGAGGAAATCATAGGGGTTTATGGTTTTTTAATTCGGCTGATATTCGTGCTAAATTGGCAGGAAAAACAATTAAAAGGGTTCGTTTATATATTACTCGTCTTTCAAAAGGTGGGAGTAGTTCAGCCCAGAAGCCAACAATCTGGATGCATAGCTACGATTCACCACCTTCTGGTATGCCTTTATTAGCGGCTAGTTATACACCTAGTACGTCTTTTGCATGGGGTGATTCGGGTAAATGGGTTACACTTCCGAACAATTTTGGCTCGGATCTTCAAAGTGGAGCTAGAAATGGAGTAGGTTTATTTAATTCTAATAGATCCCCTTATATGTTATTCAGTGCATCAGCAACGCTTGAAATTGTAGCAGGATCATAAAAATTAGGAGGGAATTAAAATGAAATTAATTATTTTTAACAGTCAGAATCAAGTGTTAGATATTTTCTTAAGTAACAATATTGTGATTGATGGAGAAAACATCGAATTTGATAATAGTAAGATCTATGGCATGAGAGGAAATTATATTGTTGTCGATGATTCAGATACAGATGTTTCAATTGGTGATAAGATCCCAGAAGTTCTTAAGGAAAAGGATAAAAAACATTCTCTTACCAAGCAAAAGCAAGGTGAGGAATTAGAAGATGATGTGAATCAATTGAAGGAAGAAACAGTGAATCAAATGCAGGCTATAGCCGATATTTACGAACTTCTTCTTGGTGAAGGGAGTGTTAAGTAATGGTTATGATCTATGTATATCTAGTTGAAAAAGGTGCTCGTATTATTGATCAAGTACCATCCACTTTACGTGAGGAAGTAAAACGTGTATTAGCTGAACGAGAGCAAGCTAGAACAGAAGAATCTATTTCTTCAAATGAATAAAAGATAAATCTGCTCATAAATGAGGAGGTTTTTTTTATGCGGATTTTCGTTGAAAGAGTTATTGATGGTGACACAGTTGTAGGAAATTATCATAAAAAGATTCTGGACGTTGATGTAAGTTTCAGCGTCCATTTTCGTTTTCTAGGGATTGATGCACCAGAGAAAAAAGGAGAAACAAAGCCTTTAGGGTTAGCTTCAATGGCTTATCTTCAAGAACGAATAGAAGGTAAGAAAGTAAAGGTGAAGTTATCAGGCAAGGATAAATACGGCAGATGGCTTGCTACAGTCTTCTATGAAGGTGTAAATATCAATGATGAATTAGTTGAAAAAGGCTATGCCATATATAGAACCTATTAGGGGAAGGTGAACTTATGCAAAGTCGTAACAAACAAAACGTATTAGGTATAGATGTTTCGCATCATAATGGAAAAGTTGATTGGAGAAAAGTTGCTAAAGATGGCTATAAATTCGTCTATTTAAAGTTAACGGAAGGTAAGAGCTATGTAGATAATACAACTTACAACAATTATATAGCAGCCAAAAATGCAGGGTTGCGTGTAGGTTTTTATCATTATGCACACGTAACAAATGATCCAGTAGCCGAAGTTAATTATTTTCTTCAAAAGTTAGGAGATATGAAAGCGGATCTACCCCATTGTTTAGATTTAGAGGAAAACAAAGGGTTATCAAAGGCGAAAGTATCAGCATTTGCTTTGAAATGGATGGAAACCCTGCAACAGAAAACAGGCATTACGCCTATTCTTTACACAGGTTATTCTTTTATGGGGAATTTCACTAACACTATGGCAAAGTATCCGTTATGGGTGGCACGTTATGCAGGAGGTTCTAAACGTGTACAGGGATTTACTACGCCTGGTTCTTCTACGATTTGGAGAAGTTGGGCCATGTTTCAATTCACGGATTCAGGAAAAGTTAACGGCATAAAAGGAAACGTTGATATTAATGAAATGGATCTTACTTTCTTTAAATCAATTGATTCAGGTATAAACCTTGTCGGGGATGCAAACCCACCTTCTTTATTACAAGCAGGTGATAGTGGGCTTGCAGTAAAAGAATTGCAACAGAACCTAATGAAGTTAGGTGAAAAGCTCCCTAAATATAAGGATGATGGAAGTTATGGAGTTGAAACAGTTCAAGCGGTAAAAGCGTTTCAGGCTCGTAACAGTTTAACCGTTGATGGGAAAGCAGGATCTAAAACATTAGCTATAGTTGCTGACAAAATTAATGAATTGAATAAACCTAAAGAAGAGGATCTCCCCAAAGTAACATCTTTAGGCGATAAATATTCGTTTCAAGTAAGAGCAAAAAAAGATATTGGTGTATACAAATATTCTAATTTAGCGGTGAACCAAAGAATTCTTAAGAAGGACACCGTTTTTTCTGTTTATGGTTATACAACAGGCGTGAAGGGGTTTGCCGTGCCTGATGGATTTGTACAGGCAAAAGATGTTGATACGTTACCTAGAACAATCCGGACAGGTGGATTAAATCAAAAGATGGAAAATGAGTTTCGGATTTTCTTAAAAAATGAGGGCATTGACAATGAGCTTCATGTATATGCCGTAGGTAATCCATCGGCAGAAATTACGGTAGCAGGTCTTGACCTAGTTAAAGTTATGAAGTTCTTAGATGAAAACAAATGGTGGTATAAATAGGAGGGGTATAGTGGACATTAAAAAAATTAACTGGAAAGTACGTTTTAGAAATTCAGTATGGGTTAGTGGTTTTATCTCACAAACCCTAATCTTAATTCAAGCTATCATTGTTGGTCTATCAGGGTTAGGAGCTATGCATGTTGATCTTAAACATGTTGATGATTGGATGAAATGGCTTCTGGCAATCCTCAATTTAGTGTTAGCTTATCTATCTTATTTAGGTATTGTAATAGATCCATCTGTTGAAGGTGTAGGGGATTCTGACCGTGTATTAAGAAGGGAAGAACCTTTACCAGAAGAATATAAGAATAGAATGTAAACGGCAAAAAGGGAAGCGCTCAAATGAATGAGTGCTTCCCTTTTTTAATGCCAGCGATAAAAAGGTTTTCCTTACAGGAAGATTCCAAATGTGTCAAAGAAGAATTGTCTTAATTATTTTAACCTAGAGGTTATAGAAAAAAAATAGCTTTAAGGAAAGTGTGCACATTTAGCGCATATTCTCCGCATGTGAATTCAGTTTTTTCTTTTGATCAAATGGGAAGTTAAAAACCATAGGCAGTTTGGAGCCTAGACTCACAGTTGTCATGATGGTTTTTTCCTCCGATTTTCTTTGAATTCATGTAATGAATAGGTTGTGTAAGGAGGTATCCTTATATCTCCAAATAATAGCAGGGGTCAATTCCCTGCTTTATTTGGTCATATAGGGATATTTTTTTAGGGAAAAAATGTCTTGTATGCACTAAAAAAGTTTTAGTATTCCTATAGGTATATATTACAGTTTTCAACTTGAATATTCCAAAACTTCACATAAGGTTATATAATTGGATAATAAGTTTACATATAGAAAAATTTTTAGGAGGGTTTTACTGTTATGTTGGTATTGAATGCACATTATGGAGAGAGAAAATTAGAGATAAAATTAGATAATAACAATGTGGATCATCAAGCATCTATTATAACTTCAATTATGAATCAGTTATTTTTTGAAAGACCAGAAGTGAAATTAGAGGTAACGGAAAAAGAAGATTCTAAGATAGTTCAGTATAAAGAAGGTTATGAAGCTTTAAAAACAGATCAAACAGGATTACATCACCCAAAATCAGAGTTTAAAACAGCACAGATCAAAGGAAAGCTAGGTGTTAAAGAAAAAGGTGGAGAAAAATTATACCAAACATTCTACCGATGTACTCAGTGCAGTCATACAGGAAAGCATTTCTTACCTAAAGGGAGAGTTTATTGTACCTGTCATGATTGCGGTAAAAGAATGAATATAAGAGAAGCAGCGGTAAAAGGATTTCCTCACCAAGATGAATTTGGGAATTATTATATTGCAGGGGATTATAAAAAAACGTTATTTGATAAGGAACAGGAAGAGAAGTTACAACGTGCATGAAGTGAATGTGCAAAGATAGTGTAGTTATTGACCCATTTCAACTTTTAACAAATAGATCTTGTTATAATAAAGGCACAGATCATAGTTGATCTTATCTGTTGCTACTTTTTTGTTTAGTTGCCGTGGGTTACGTTGTACGGATTTTTAAGGTCGTGTCAAATTCTTCCTAAGAAAGCTCTGGGATCGGAAACCAGAGCTTTTTCTCTTTGCCTTTATAATGAAGAAACTTGCATATTATATTCTTTTAAAGGTAAAATAAGAACAGATGTTCTCTAAAGGAGGGAATAATTTTGAATCCAGATGTTTTAAGGCAAGCTAAAGAAGGAAAGATTAGTGACAGGGGCATGGTTAAGTGGGAACCTTTTAGATCAATCCCTGAACAATGGGCGGGATTAAATAGGGTTATAGATGATCTAGATAAGATGGAGAAACCTATTTTATCAGAAGATCAAATTCATGATATTAATGAAGTTTTAGGTGAAGCCCTTCAAAGTGAAAAAGATGTATATCTTACCTATTATAAAAGAGGTCGATGTATAACAGAAAAATGTAAAATCCACTCAGTAAATCCTCATAGAAAAATTCTCTTCTATATAGATGATGTATTTGAATTTAAAAATGAGTTACCATTAAGTGAAGTATTAGACATTAGGTTTGTATAGAAGGAGCTGTATAAAATGAGCGTTTTTAAAATTGATAGGTCTGTTGTGATAGAAGAAAAAGCCATGAGACATAGAAAAGATGAACTTTATAAGTTAGTTAATGAAATAATGGATCAAAAGGATCTGGAAACATTAATGATTTCTACCTTATCAAAAATCGCTTTCATCGATTATATGTTGGGGCTAGACGTTATGGAAAACAAACGTCTTGAATCAATGATTAATGTAGTTAATAGCAATCGTAATACAAACCATGAATTACACGACTTCTATATCCGTTTCTAATTTTCTCTTTAAGTTGATATGTAAATGCTAAAGTATTAATAATATATTTATGGTTATACCATCTACACAAAGTGTAGACAAATATGATATTTTTCTACAATGTATGTAAATGATACAACATAAATCAAGAAGTATGTTTTAATTGTTACTCAACGTGTATAGTATAGCTATGAATTTAATTTAAGGCGGTGGTATTGATATGTTTATGCTATCTAAAACAGATGATGTAGTAAAAGTAGAAATTACAACTAGCACTGGTCAAAAGTATGTACTTACAGATGATGAAGGGATAAGAGAATTTAATGATCAGTTAAAAGATATACGGTCTGGTGATGATGATGATAAGTTTATAAATTTTTACCCAGATGAAGTTGATGTAGCGCATGGAGTTTTTGAAGATGTCTTTTTACATGTTGATCATTTAGTAGAAGTAAAGTTTCTTAGAGAGTTAGGTTAATGAGAAGGGGAAACCCTTCTTTTTTTGTTGCCTTTTGAATTCATAGATTTAACATTTGCAGATTAGAAGTTATAAATTGGTGATAAAGAATATATATACAAACCTTTCTATATAATGTTTGTAAATTTTAAATCATATGGGGGCTATTAAATGAAGAAAGTTTCAAAGGTCTTATTTTCTGTTTTATTAATTGGTGGGATCTTAGCAGGTTGCAGTTCTAATGAACAAAGTAGTGCGCCAGAAGAAAAACAAGAAGATCCTAAACCATCTAATCAGAAATCTAAGAATGAACCGAGAAAAGATGAAAACGGTAACTATGTCCTTGAAGAAGTTGGTCAAGTGGCTAAAGATGACCAGGGGACAGCAGAATTATTGAAGATCAAAAAAGTGAATGAAACGGTGGATATTAACCCGATTAAGGTTACTATTAAAAATATAAAATTGATCAAATTAACAAACATGCAGCAGTACATGGCAGATGATATTTCTACTAATCTAGGCAGGAAAATAGATCCTAAAAAGGGCTTAACCTATGTTCAGATTCAATATACAGCAGAGAACACAAGTGATAAGAATATTGGTTGGTACGACATTCTAAATATCGTTACAGATAAAGGTGAACAGATTGATGCACAACCTCATGATTTCATCTATGATGATGCAGATTCTAATGATGAATTCATTGGTAAGGTGAAGAAAGATTATACCGATGGCTATGTTTTAAAAGATGGAGATATTAATAAGCTAAAAATCATCTTTGGTTATAGTGAAGATCGAAACGATAATTATAATGAACTTACTGGTGAACAAACGGTAGAGTATGAATTAAATTAAGGTGAAGGAGGGGTGGAATAACCTCTCTTTTTTAATGCTAAAAAAAATTAAAAAATTATCAAAAAGACTATTTACCGGCTAAGAAAATGCCTGTACTATAAGAATATAAGGAAGAGGAAATAATTACCAAATACAAATTAATCGGAGGAAATGAAAATGAAAAAATTTAACGCTGTGAATAAAAGAAATGGAAAAGAATTTGTTGTAACTATGATGGAAGATAAAGCAATCACTTTAGATGTTGTAAAGAATGTTGAGAAAGAAGTTTCACTAGCTACTATTAAACGTTGGTTTGAATTAGGTGAAGAAATCGTAGAAGTGAAGAAAGAAAAGAAAGCTCCTAAGAAAGCTAAAATGAATGAAGAAGAAAAAATTCAAAAGGCTCAACGCCCAGCAGATGAAAGAGCAACTAAGAAAGATGGATCTAAACGTAAAGATGATTTCAGACCAAAATTAGATGTAGATCAAGTTCTTGAAATTCGTGCTAAATTCCGTGAAGGTGTTAAAAAGTCTCATTTGGCTAAAGAATATGGTGTAAGCTTCAGAACAATTACTTGTATTGTTGAATATATCATGTGGAAACATGTTGCTTAATATGGAGGTTCTAAACCTCCCTATTATAATCAATTACACAATAAGAAAATTTTTACCATATTTTTTTAACTTTAACTTTACTTAGTGTGAAGTTTATTGTAAGATATTACTATAGAAGTTCACAAGATGTAAACTTCTAAAAAATTAAAGGAGGAAGACAATATTATGTTAGGTTCTAGAAAAATTAAGGCGATTGAGTTTAAAGAAGGTTCATATCTAAGAGATAAGGATGTACACGGTTTAACAGGTGTTACAAGATATTCTCTTTGGTTCTGGGATCAAGTAAAAGATCACGTTGGCGAAGTGATCAAGGCTGAAATGAAAGAAAGAGTTAATTATACAAAAGACCTTTACTTAGTCTTATATACTACAAAAGATATAAAAGTTTGCTTGTATGGCGTTAATGCAGGATATGGTGGAGAAGGCCCACGAGGATCAGCACAGATCTTGAAAGAAGCAGGGTTTGATCCTAAAAAGGTTGAAAAGAATGTGTTTCATAAAAACATCTTCACTATGAGAAGAATGCCTAGAACATTGTAAGAGAGGGGCTGAAAAGCCCTTCTATATATGAATATAAATGTGAACGTATAGATGAATATGAATATACACATGCAGGTGAACATGCATGTAAATATGGAGGGAAAAACAATGAGTGAAAAGTCAATTATCAAGATGGAAGATCATATAGGGATGCTTAATTTTTATAACGTTAGATATTTAAGAAGAACGAAAAAAGCTTTCTTTTTCATCGGTAAATGTCTTGTAACTGATGCTCTTGTAAGAATTCGGGTTGAAAGAGATTCATTAGATACTTATTGGATCTATGAAGGTGAATCAGCTTATATGTACAGATATGAAGCGACTCTTCCAGAGAAGGTAACAGCATAATGTTTCTAGTTCATTTATGTGAGCCCTGTAATGTTGAGGAAATGACAACTGAAATAGAAGTAAAGCATAAGTGTCCTAAGTGTGGTTGTTTAACAGAAGATAGATGGATCGATGAAGAGAAGGAGATGGACTTATGAATATTAACGGTACAGTAAATATTTCTATTAATGATTTTGATGAATTACGTGAAAAGGCTGAATGGTTGCAACAGTTAAGAGAAGAACTTTCTCAATGTTCTAATGTTGAATGTATCGAGGATGAAGAACACCCTCAACAGATTATTACTATTGATCGTGACAGAGTAAAACAAGTTCTTATTGATTATGCTTTATATGGCACAATTCATGAAGAACTTTATGATGATGCAATTATCGTATTTGATAATGAAGAATTTGAAGGTTCAGATGAAATAGTAACTTGTCAGCATTGTTGTAAGAAATATCATGAAAAAGATGTGAACATGGTTGATTATGATCTAGATACTTGTATCCATTGTGAGAAAAAAGAATATGGTAATCCTAATGCCGGTTTTTATGAAAGAAAATTATTAGATGCTAATTATACACCAAAAGCTATTGAATCAATGATAGAAGCATATGCAGATGCTAATGTGACTCGTGAAGATGTTTGTGAAGAAGAAGTAAATTCTTGGAGTTTATAAGAGAAGGAGAGCATTAATGCTCTCTTTTTTTAAAATATAGGAGGGGTTTAGAATGACTACACCAACTTGTCCTTATTGTGGAAGTATTGTTAATGTGCCTATTATGAAGGATGATCTGTCTTATTGTGAATTCTGCAATGATTATGTTCATTGTTCAGAAGATGGAAAGAGAAAGAGCCGTTATAATATTCGTGTGATGGATTATGAGTTTATGAGTATGGATCTTCCAGAACTAAAGGAGCTTCACCTTGTTAATCTGTTAGAATCTTTGAAAATAGCGAGAAAAGAAAGACAGAGTTATTTCGGTAATATGAGTGTCATTAAGAAAGCGGCTACCCAGTCTGCAGAATTCAAAGAACACACGGTTACAGCTGGGAATGAATATGAAAGAGTTACTAAAAAGGTTCGTCAATTAGAAAATCTTATCTTAGATAGAATGGGTTATATCCCTGCAAAGATTACTGATGAATTGATCATTAAAGTTCGTGAAAAGTGTGAAGATCCTAAGAATAAGACCATCATGAAAATAAAGAAAGTTGTGGTATAATTAGTGTACATTGTATTATGTTTTTCGCTCTCTAACTTCCCTATAGTTGGAGAGCTTTTTTCATTCTTTTCAAAGGATATATATGGTATAATTATCTAGTCGATATAATAATAAATATCGATATGGTGGGGAGAGTGCTCAAACATTTAAGAAATCTTAATCTCAAAAATCAAAGTGGATAAGTCGTCTATCTCTCTTTTTAGCATTATTCTCTTTGATAAGAGCCTATTTTCTGTGGTGGGAGAAAGGGCTCTTTTTTTGTTTAAATGTAAAGAAGGTGGGTATTAATTAGATGTACAGTTATCTAAGTTTACCCACCTTTGTCTATAGTATGTTTCTATCAGACCCTTTATCTTTAGGATAGAGGGTTTTTCTATGTATAGAATATAAATGTTAGTAAAGACTATTTTTATACCCTCCGAGGGGTAGAATCTCATTAGACCTTCTATTTAGGGGCACTGGATAGAAGGTCTTTTCTTTTGTATTTAAAAAGTGATATACTTATATGGATTTCACACATACACATTTCGTGTACGTTTTTGCTGAGAGAAAGAGTAACTTTAGGGTTGCTCTTTTTTTCGTGAAATGGTATAATTTCCAAAAATAAAGTTTCTACATTAGTTTTGTAAGATAAAACTTATCGGAGAACCACCTTACTTCTGTAGGGTGGTTTTTTCGTGCAAAAAAAAGAAGCAACCATGATTATTTTGGTTGCCGTTTCTGGTGTTCTTTTATCGCTTGTTTATTTTTTGCATCTTGTGTGAAGATCATCATCATGATCATATCGAATAACATTTATATCACCTCCTTATTGAAAGGTTAACTTCCATTTCCCTTCTTCTTTCACTAGGTCATAAGGTTTTATTTCAATGCTTCCATCTTCATTAGTAACCTTTACATCTATAGTCGCTGTTTGTCCGTTAATCTTCACGGTATCTTCTAGAGGATCAACCTTTTTATAATAACCGGCTTCTCTCTTTATGCCTTCTGAAATCGTTCCTGCAAGCCATGTACCGTTTTTATAATATTGAACAACCTCTGCTGCTACATATTCTTTCGCTTGATCAAGTTCACCCTTTTTAGCATTATCGTAAAAAGCGGTAATAGAACTACTTGGATCATTATTTGTTTGAGCTTCAGCAAAGGCGAAGTATGAAGCCCCGCCTATGCCTGTTGCTAATGATAAAGCTATGATTGTCTTTTTAATCTTATTCATGAATTATCCTCCTATTATTTCGCCATAGGTATTTTTGTAATTCGTGAAGCGGCATATTTCATAACCGCAATCTTTCCTGCGCCGTTAGCGGCTCCTACAACTGTTTTACCAGCTCCAGATGAATAGATGAAAGTTCTAAGGTATTTAGGACCAACAATTAAAACGATGATTAAACCACAAGCCATGATCAATTCATTTAGATCTTTACCATTACCAATTTGATTTAATATGAGAGATAAAACAGTTAATTGAAAAGCTTGTGTGAAGATTGTAGAAATTACTTCACGCCACCAGATAGGCCAGATATTCATTTCTTCATTTACAATAGTAATTCCAGCAATCGGTGCTCCTATAAATAAGATAGCTAATTCAGCTTGTCGAATAACGTATTGAATCGCTAGGATCAAATAAAGAATTACGATAACGAATGATGCAAAAGTAAGAGCTATATTTGATGTCACTGGATTTAAAATAAAATTAGAAAATCTATCAGTGTCGAGACCTTGCTTTAAAAGAGCTTTACAATAAACGTTATTAAGTTTTAATAAACCTTGTGTCATGATGATTGGAGCGCCACATGCTAGGAATACACCTAAAAATGATTTAACAACGATTTCAGAAGCTGAACGGCTAACGTTACCACTAAAACCATTAAAATAGTATCTAATAACGTTGTAACTTAAAAACAGACTACATAAAGTAATGGCTAATGGAATCATCCATTCAGACATTGTACCTACATATCCTTTTTCAAAAGATGTAGGTTTTAAAAGGTATATTTCTAACCAATGCCAAGCGGCATCAGCCATAGCATCAATCAGTTGTTTCAAAAGGTCTGTAAGCCACTCTATAGGGCTTTTAAATGGGTTCATTTGTTGTGTTCCTCCTTATTATAACCTAAAGTTTGGGTCAATATACGTGTATCAGACTAAATTTATATAAAATAGTTCTTAAGTTTTGGATATGAGACTAAGTTAAACCTTATCTAGATCACCATATTCATCAGCAGGAACAGTTTTCTTTTTCCGTTTAGAACGTGGTTTAGATTCTTGTTTCATTTCTGCTTGCTCATGTTCTGATAATGGTGGTTCTTCCATTAGGAAAGCATCAGGTGGAAGAGTTGGATAATCAGCATCATCAAAATTATTAATTGGTTGTTCTTCTGGAAGTAGGGCAGGATCTAGAATGTTCAATTGAATTGTTGAATCTTCTTGTTTAGGTTTCTTTTCTCGTTTCTTAGCTTCTTTTTCAGCACCTTCATTAAGAGCTTCAACAAATTCAGTTTCAACAGATTTTTTCTCCCTCTTCTTATTTTCTTTTTGAGCACGTTCTTCTTTTGCTTTCTTCAATTGATATTCAGGATCAGCAGAGTTAATAATCATTTCACTGTTATCACCGAAATCAGCAAGATCTAAAGGTTTATTCCCATTCGCTTCAAATAGTTTCTTAATTAATTCTCTAGGTTGGAATACATCATATTCTGTACGTTCTGGAAAAGGGAATTTAAAACGGCTTATTGGTTCACCTAGTAGAGAATTCAATTCATCAATTTCATGTAACCATGCTTTTCTAACTAACATAGGCATTTTAGTTCTCATTAAGACTATTAATGTATCATCATCTAGTCTTTGAAGATCCTCAGCCATCATGAGCTGTTTACCTGTAAAGCTTAATGATGAACTTTCAGAAGATCCATTCTTACCAGAAGAATTTGATTCACTATCAATTTGAATCGTTGTTCGTCCTATCATTTTAGCGAAGTATTCAGCCGATTCAGTGTTGTTAGCTCCTAGATAGATACGAGTATCACAGTTATCTATAATTTCTTCTGCAAGATCTTGACCCCATCTATGCCTTAATTGTCCTAAAGATTGAATAACAAGCATTACACTCATACCATAAGATCTCATTGTACTTAAACGTTCTGTAAATTGAGGTAAGCGACCAATGTTACAAAATTCATCAATCAAAAATTTAACCTTAACAGGAAGTTTATTATTATTGTGATCAGCTACATGATAAAGTTCACCAAACATTTGATCAAAGAAGGTACTGATTAAAGGTCTAAATCGTGCTTCTGCAATTGGCATGATAACGAATAGAATTACTTTTTTATGTGCTAGGTCATGAAAGTTAAAATCATTTGTATAGGTGAAATCACATACTTCTGGATATTTCCATAAATCCATTGTTACCGAAGCGGTTGTAAAAACGTCTGCTGCTGTTTTTCCTCTCAATTTACTAATAGCTTGATAGTAGGCTCTTTTCGCTATATGGGTATCTGGTAAGCTTAGATATAGGAAATGAATGTGTTCAAATGAAGAAGTAAGTAATTCATATACACTTCCCATATGTTGCTGTTCTGGCTTCAATACATATTTCACATACAGGATAAGAGCAGATAAGAGTGATTTCTCAGCCTTTCCCCAGAAGTCAGATTGTTCTTTATTGCCTGCTGTAGCATTAGAAACAATCGTTTCAACTATTTTATTAGCATCACTAGGTTTTCTAATGTAGCTTAGACATTCATAGCGTATAGAATATTCAAGTTCACTAAAATTAGCTACTATGACTTCAAAACCTTGTAATCTCTTAATCTCAGCGCAAGATTCTAGCAATTCGCCTTTCGGATCAGTCACCACTATTGATCTATCAGTTATATTAACGATATTCGGTTTAATTAATCCTTGTGTTTTACCTGTACCTGCACCACCGAAAACGGCTATATTCTTATTCTTTTTTGTTTCTTCATTTAAAAGGATAAGTTTTTTCTTATTGTATCGGGCTAAGATGATAGCGCCAGATTCTAGATCATCGGTTATATCTCGTTTATCAAATATATCTGATTTTGTAGCCCATCTTGTGTTACCGTGTGAATTGTATTCATGAGCATCTTCTGCTTGTTTCTTTTTCATATTCTTTAAGATATGCCATGAGAAGAAACCAACACCGACCAGGAAACATAAGGGTTGCATATCCATATTTATATTGCCTAGTATCGTTTGAAATGGATGTTCTAATAATGGATGAAAAACATCACCTACACTCACATGAGAGGTATTTGTACCACTATTCATAGATCTTGTTACATCTTTTAGATCTGTTAAAGGTTGTTTCAAACTAAGAGCAGTACCAAAAACGAATTCAGATAATCCACCCATGAAGATCCCTTTTGCTATTGCTGGCTTAAGTTCTTTTTTGATCCCCATTATTCAATCACCTTTCTTTTTTTTTCCGCCTTATCTAAAAGCTTGATTCCACAATTCACAAGGAAAATACATACCTTTAGAACGAAATGAACGAAGTATAACCACACTCCAATAGTTATTACAAAAGCAAGAATTGCAGAGAATACAGTGATTGAAGCGTATAGTATTGCTTGTAAAGCTTCATTATTTAAAAAAGCGTGTTCTGTCATTCCCCATAATTTTGATGGAATATACCATATAAGGTTTCTGAAATTATCTATAAAGTTCATATTTATCTAGACCTCCTTTGTGATCTTCTATGAGCCCTTAATTGTTCCATATCTTTCTCATATTCAGCTTCTAATTGGCGCATCTTTATCTGGAACTTCAAGTTTTTGACGAATTGTTTTGTAATATCTAAAGATTGACCTTTATTTCGTCCTCTTCTATATCGGTCATTCCATTCAGGCCCACGTATTTGATCTTTTTCTTCTCTAAATTGCTTTCTAAACCATTCACGTTCTTCTCTACCAACACTAAGGTTCAATTTACGTTCTATTCCATCACGGTCTTTATAAGTCGATTTAATGGCTACATGAACGTGAGGGTGTCCATCTTCATTATGAATAGCACCAACCCATTCAACACGTTTTCCTTCTTTCAATTGCCAATCTTCCATGATGTTACGAACCATCGTTTTATAGTCTTCTTCTTGAAAGCCCGATTTCTTGAATTCATCACCAGACATACTAAAAATTAATGTGTGGATCTTAGCACTGCTTGAATGGGAAATTTTTTTGTCTTCTAGAGATTTATTAAATTTATAGACATCAACATTGTTGCTTCTATCGTTAAAAAGTCCATAATGTTTACCATCAGATCTTTGACGAAAAGCAATATATTTGATGTGATTTTTCGCTTTCCCTAGATTCTTTTTAAAACCCATCGAAACGAATTCACCCATAACTCTTAACCTCTTTTCCTTTTACCCTCTTATTTAATCTTATTGTAGTATATCAAACTAAATGACTGTAAAAGAAAATAAATTATTGAGCTTCTTGCATCTGATTGTTTTTCATATCAGCTTGTTTTTTCTTCTGTATCTGTTTAACAGCAATACCTGTTGCATTCTGTAAAAGTTGAATTCCGTTTACTGCTGCTGTCCAATCATCGGCAACTGATTCACGGTTAGGATCTAAGATTTCAGAAACAAAAGTTCCATCTAACATTTCTTCTGTTGCTTCTAAAGAATGCTTATGAAGAGAAAGCATAAGGAATGGAATTAATTTAACATCTACAGATTGATTGTAGATCATCCCTTTAACTTGATTAAAAAATTTATCTAATTTCCTATTCATAATTCCTTCCATGATTGGAGCATGTAATTCATCATGTAGTGCTTGATCTTCTTTTGTTAAAAATGATTTGATCAGATCTTCTACACAAACAGATGGATTTTTATATCCTTGTCGTTCAGAAGCTTCAATAAATTCATCTAAAACTTTTGCATCGATGTAGAAATGTTTTCTTGTCTTAACTGCCATATTTAATCCTCCTTATTTTCTTCTAAATATGAATCTGCTAATCCATTCATAAAACACCGATAACAGATTTTTAATTTGAATTCTTTCGTATCAGTTAATGCTAAAAAATCACTACCACAACTTTTACATTCTAAGCTTTTTGTTTCTGTAGTTTCATTTTTCATCATTAAGTTCTCCTTAGTTTTTTAAGCCATATATAGTAGATTGTGCAAAATCCTTAATTACGGTATATTAGATTATGAAATCTCTTATGGTACACAAATGAATGGCTTAGTTATAGTATATAAGACTAAAAGTGTGCCGTCAAGTAATATTTGTGGTACACAACACAGACCTTGCGTAGCAAGGCTTTTTAAAACCAGTGTGCTGGTTTTTCTCTCTGCTCAAAGGGGAGAAAGGGCGTAGTGGTAGGATGAAGCGTAGCGAATCAACCACGGTTTTAGGTGAAAATTCACAATTTGAGCCGTAGCCCCTTTCTCACTTTTCGGGATCTCGTACGCCCTTGTGTGGAGGTCATGGAGCTATGATTTCTTTCGTCCAGAAAGAGTATCAAGTGTAAAACCGAAACACACCAGAAGGAGCGAAGCGGAGTCTGGAAGCACTTGGCGATTTTGTATTTTGACCTAAGTTGCTACATATTATCTAAAGAGAAATTACTTCGGTAAATGATCAGTATCTACCCCATTAAGGCTACTTCGGTATTACGAGCTGTAAGGGCGTATTGAAGCGGTTAGGGGAATTTGTAAGAAAGATGGCAGGATAAGTGAAAAAGGGTGAAGCGTGCTCTTTTTGTGCGGGATCTGTGCCAAACTCTACATAATATAATCTAAAAAAGGTATAAGTGATTAAGAACAAGAAAAGAATGAATATGAAAGGGGGTTTTCTTGAGATGGGTAAATTAAATAGAGGAAATGTAACCAAGTTGTCAATTAGATTGACTGGAAATGCTTCTAAGGAAATTCAAAGGTTGTCAATGATCTTGAATCTTTCACAAGCCGGAGTTATTTTACATTCTCTTTCTAAGATCCTGAAAGAAAAACCTGATATGCACGAATTATTAAATTTAGAAGCTAAGTATGATCTAGCACCTAAAAACTTTGCTCTTACAATCAAAAGAGAAGTCGCTGACAGAATTAATGATATGAATGTTACATTAGATATGAATAAGAATATCTGGGTTGGTTTGTTGGTTTCTGATTACTTTGAAAAACGTCATGAACAACATATTAAGGATCAAGTACCACCAGAAGAGTTAGATAGGATAGAAGAAGAATTAGCAAAAGATGAACCTGTAATTAAAACAGATACTACACAAGTTAAGATTGAAATTAATACAGAGCTAAAAAAAAAGATAGTTGAATTCAGTGAAAAAAACTATATTGCTTTAAGTGGATTAGTGGCTTATTCATTATTAAATGGTCCTTATGAAGATATTCCAGAATATCGTTCAGGAGGGAAAGAGGATTTCTTCACAAATATTCCTGTTTATCTATATGAAGATATTAAGAAGAAAACCAAAGGGTTATACCCAAAAGAAGGCTTCTATTATGAGCTGTGTTTATATAACGCATTTATGGGAGAAGACCCAGTATTCAAGTTGTGAAGTTGGAGCGATAGACGCTCCTTTTTTTTTGGGAAATAAAGAAGAAAAGTTTTCTCTAGGTGTATAAATACGTGTCATATCAACAGCAAAGACCACCCATTATATTTAGATTGTATAAGGTGGTCTTATCTGTATTCATGCTATATATCTATTCGTAAAATCACGACAATATATTTAACTATTAAAATTTAGTTTAACTTAAGGTCTACTTGTAGTGTATCAGACTATAATGAGTTGAACTTTAGTTCAATTAGAGTGTAACAGACTAAATGTAGTAGTTTAACTTAAGTTCACTTTGTAGGGTATTAGACTAAATGGGTTTATCTTTCAATTGAATATTCTTGTACTGATAGCTCACACATTTCAATGTAATCATCCATTTGATTTAGTTCATCTTGTATATCTGGATCAAGTTCACTAATATTTATTGATTTATTTAAAAGATCTTCTTTAGACATATCAGGATCTTCCCAGGGGGCAGGATCTATATGTTCAGGTTGATCTATTTCGTGTTGCGGATCCGCATTGTTTAGAACCATTTGTTTAGATTCCTTTTGAAGATCTTCATATGATTGTTCTGGGGGTTCACCATATTTAAGTTCATAGTCACGTTCTGGATCATATTCAATATCATTAAACCCATATTCATGTTCAGGTTCAGGTTCACCATAATTTTCATATGAATGTTCAGGTTCAGGTTCACCTGCACGTTCATGTTCATGTGTAGATTCATATAGATCATCTAGGGTGTAAGATTGTTTATCAATCGCTTCACGTTCGGTAGGGAGTTCAAGCTTCTCTATATCTCGTAACAATGGGTTATTTTCTATTTCTAAATCATGGCCAGTAATTTCATTAGGGTGTACATTGCTAAGAACAATATGATTTTCTTTCATATATTCTTTAAGTTCAGGTAGATCCGCATGTTTAAGTCGTTCAAATTGTGAATTATATTTTAGATTAAAATCATCAATTTCTTTATCTGAATAATCTTCCCATCCTATATAATCTTGTATTTGGTTGTGTTTAAGATCTTTTTCAAGTTCTTCTCTCAGTTGTTCCACGGTGTAGATCGGTTTTAAATCTATGTTAGGGGATTGCCTAACTACATATAGATCATCTTTCTTTATTTCTGGAATCATAGCCCCACGTTCATATTCACGTTCATAGAATTCTTTGAAATCAGATCCTCGTGAACGTTCTTTATCTATTGTATAGGAAGGAACAGGTTTTTCAGGACCATGCTGCAAGTTAAAATAGATAGGTTTTCGTTCTGGAAGCCCATTATAGTTATTTGTACCAAGATCATTGCTTACTCTTTTACTGATTTGATCAGTTTTCATAAAGGAATAATGTCTAATAGCTTGATTCCTTTGGGTAAAGGCTTGTGAGTTAACAGAATAGGGTTGCCAGTGTTTACCCATTTTGATGTCTCTTCCTATATAATGTTGACCGTTTGGAAATCTCTTTACCTCTAAATCTGATAATTCATAGCCTTGATATTGTTCTTCTGTCATTTAAACAACCTCCTAAAAAATTTTGGAAAAACTTTTAAAAAACTATTGCCTTACTTAGTCTATTATACTATAATTAACTTAAGAGGTAAAGAGGTTATGAGGAAAGGAGGTTAATAAAGTGGCAACATCAAACGATTCAAACCCAGCAAAAGAAGAAAAAAAGTTCAAGCTAAGTGTCATGATTCCTGAACGTCTTAACATTCGCCTTAACCTTTATAAAGCTAGAAGGAACGATGAAGATAAGCAGGATATAGTTACTGAAGCCTTAATCTTCTTCTTAGATGAAATGGAGGTTGAACAAATATGATCTTAAAAGCAGTATTATGTATAGCAGTAATATCGGCATTCGCACTTATGATGTATATAGCCCACAAAGTCGGAAAGGGGCTATGATTCAATGATTAAGATAATTATTGATGGTAACAAAATAGCACCTTTTGATATTTTGTATGATGCATTAAAAGGAATGCTAATTCTAGCAGGTTTCTTCTTATTCGTTATCATCGTATTAGGAATTATTTTATTAGTTTGTGAGTTATTTAAAAAGTTATTTAGTCTAATATACAAAAAGCTAATACATGAGGATCAGAAGGAGGTTTAATAAGTCTAATGATTTTCTTCGGTGCATGTCTTATGCTAGCTTGTTTTATCGCTAAATTTATTGATCTAAGTATCGCTTTATTTAGTCTAATATACAAAATGATTAAAGGAAGTGGTGCTTATTAGGAAAAAGAAGGGGAGATAGTAAATGTATAAAACTAATGCAGACATCGTTTTAATTCAATCGGGTTTCAAGAAACCTGAATACATCGAAACACTTGGAGAGTTCAAATATTTTGAAGTGTTAGATGATCAAGGTGAGAAGAAACTTGTGGCATTAAAAAAATTAGGTAACTCAGAACGTTATGAAATTAGTGTTCTATCTGATGAAAGATATGAGGAATATAAGAAAGGATCTTCAAAAGATCGTGATACATTTAGATCAGAAGCAGTATGGATAGGAAGTTTCCTTATTATCTTATTTTTCTTTCTACGATATGTAGTAGGGTGGTTATAATGAATACAGATAAACGTTCAAAAGAAAGAAAAGCATTAATACAAGCGGGTTTTAGAAATCCTAGATATTTGTGCCATGTTGAAGATTCATATTTTTTTGAAGTATCTAATGAATATCAAACTAAAGCAATAGCTTGTATAGAAGAAATTGATGTAACAGGTAAATATGAAATTGGAGTTTTAAATTCTAAGCAAGAAAAGGATATAAGAAGATCATTAAAAATTGGTGAGATCACAAATTTGTTAATCATAGGATTTGGTACAGCGATTCTATTATGTTTAATTCCATTCATCATATGGAAGATGTTTCAATAATGAAAGGGTGTGATAAAGATTGTTAGATATTTTAAGCGGTGGTGAAAAATTTCTAATAGGTGTTGTATTAATAGCATTAGCAATTTTCATTATGAATTATGAAGACAGAATGTTGATTTCAACAGCAAAGCTTCTTATAGGAGTAATGGCAATAGGTATTCTAGCTTTAATATTTTTATAAACTTACTTAGTCTAATATACAAAAATTCGGAGGAATAGAAAATGGAACTTAAAAAATTAGCTCTAGCAGGTGTCGTAGCAACGTCTTTAATCGGTCTTAGTTTTGGAGGTACACAAGCAAGCGCAGCAGTAAAACCTGCTACACAAAAAGGCGATATGATCATCATTAACAAGAAATACAATAAATTAGTTTTCTTACATGATGGAAAATTTAAAATGATTGAATCAGTTGGTACAGGGAAGGATTGGAACCATACTACACCAGTAGGGAATTGGAAAGTGGTTCAAAAGATTAAAAATAGACCTTACTATAAAAAGAATATCCCTGGTGGAGATCCACGAAATCCATTAGGAACTCGTTGGATAGGAATTAATGCTAATGGAACAAGTGGAAATGTATATGCTATCCACGGTAATAGTAACCCAAATTCTATTGGTGGCTATGTGAGCGCAGGTTGCGTAAGAATGTATAACAAGTCTGTTGAAAAGCTTTATGATCAAGTGAAGATTGGTACACCAGTAAAAATAACAGTTTCTAATAAATCATTTAAAGATTTAGCGGCTCTATATCATTACAAAGTTACAGGCTACGATACAAAGTAATTTAGTCTAATATCATATAAATAAGGAGAGATTAAACATGTTAAAAGTTGAAACTATGAAAAATAAGGTATCTGAAAAAATTAATTATGCGGTGAAAGCTCTTAAGAATACAAGAAATAGCATTAAAAAGACTCTCGTATTAGGTACAGGTGCAACAATCTTAACTTATCCAACATTCACGGATGCGGCTACATGGCAGATCGTAAAAGATTTCAATAAGGCTATCACAGATTTCACAGGTGCTTTATATATCGTTATTCCATCATTAACAATCTTATGGGTAGCTTGGCACGCAATTAGCGGTCTGAATGGAGATCATCACAAGAAAGCGGAAATCAAAGAGAAAATTACAAGTGGTTTAATTATGGGTGCTGTCGGTATCACGGCTAATACCCTTGTAACACTTTACTACAGCTACTTCCATTAAGAAAAAAATATAGCCACTCGAACTATCGGGTGGCTTTTATATAAGACAGGAGTTGAAACAGTGGATAAGCGAGATGAATTAAAAGAGTTTTATATACCTAAGAATTTTAAAGCTGATTTTGAGTTAATGCCGGGATGGGGAGTTAAAGAGTTTTTATTTTTTATCCCTCCCTTTATCTTAGATGGAATTATCTTATTAATCCCTATGGATCTTAAGTTTAAAGTGACAATCTTAATCATGGTTCTTGGATTAGCCTTTTCTTTAATCCATTTAAGGCCCACCAGAGAAAACATCCATGCTTTTAAACATATCACATGGAAAATCAAGTTTTTTAGAAGACAGCGTTTATATACCTACAAGAAAGAAGGTTATAAAAAATGAAGTTGTTTAACAAAGCTGAAAAAGAAAAGAAATCTGTTCAGGATATGATCCCCATAAAAGCCATCATTGATGGAAAAATCATCACTAAAGATGATCGAATTGTTCAAATTATGAAAGCTGGTTCTTTAAATCTTGAACTAATGAATGAGTATGAACAAAGAACCGTCTTTCATAAGTTTGAGCTAATGCTTAAATCTATGACATTCCCTTCTCAAATTGAAGTTATATCTCAACCATTGAATTTACACAAATACCGTGAAGAACAAGTAAGGATCTTAGAACAGATTACAAACCCTTATAGAAGAGAATTATTAGAATCCACTATTGAATATGTGAAGGAAAAAGAAAGTACCAGATCCATCATGCAGAGAAAACGATACATCATTTTTGATAGCAAGATTCAAACATTAGATGAAAAGGGTTTTAACAAAGCTCTTGAAAAGCTAAAAGATCGTGAAGCGATTGTGTTAAAAGGGATGAAGTCATTAGATGTTCCTTGTGTAAGAGTAACAAAAACGGAAATTAACCAGTTGTTCCAGATTCTATTTGATTATGAAGGGGCTTTAAGAATCCCTATTTTAATGGATGAAGTATCAAATATTACAACATTAGGAGGAAAAGAAAAATGCGAAAAACAATCAATATCTTTAAAAGAAAACAAAACGAAAACTATAGTCAATTTCTAGAACAAGATTTAGCAGGTTTAAAGAATGCTATCGCTCCTTCAATTATGAAGGAGCACCCTACCTATGTTCAGTTAGGATCAAATTTTGTACGTACATTAGCGGTTCTTGCTTACCCTACTAAGGTTATGGGTAACTGGCTTTCTGAACTATACCGTTTCAAAGGAAATGTATCTGTTTCATTTCATCTAAAACCAGATATGAATTCTAAAATGGTGAAACATATTTCTGATTCTATACAAGAATTAGATGCTCGATTAAACCCAGTGAAGGGAAAGCCTTCTCCACAACGTGAAAGAGATCTTCTAAATAAAAAGAAATCTGCTGAACGTATTTTAGATAATTTAATGCAAGGTAATACAAATTCTGTTTATTATGTTCACTTATATATTCATATCACAGCTAGTTCTTTAGAAGACCTAGAAGAACTAACTGAAAATGTATATAACACTCTTTATACAATCGATTTAAAAGCGGCTGCGCCTTTTGATAATATGCTTCATGCTTTTCAATCTGTATTGCCTGTAATGGAGAATAATGTTGCTGAATGGAGTCAGCAGAACATGGATATTGAAGCGGTATCTAGTACAATGCCTTTTGATGAAAGTACCATCTTTGAAGAAAGTGGGATTATCAAAGGGAATAACCTTACTGATGGCGGTGGATCTTTAGTTATTGTGAATCAACATAAGTTAAAAGGACATAATGAATTCGTGTTAGGAATGACAGGTGCAGGTAAGTCATTCTATATGAAAAAGGATATATTACGTTATTTTGCGATTGGTACACAGATTTACATTATAGATCCAGAACGTGAATATTCAGGTATAGTTAAACAACGTGGTGGTCAAGTAATTGTTATGAGCAGTATGTCAGATGCTGTTATTAATCCTTTTGAGATCCTCCATTCTGCAATTGATGTAGTGGAAAGTGAAGATAATGGAAAAGAAGTCATTTCTAAATCATTACTACATCAAAAGTTAGTAAGGTTAAAAACCTTCTTTAAATTGATCAAAAAGGATCTTTCCCCATTAGAAGCGGCTATTCTTGAAGACCTTTTGATTCAGGTATATGAAGATAAAGAGATCTATTGGAATACTGATTTTTCTAAATTAGATAGCGAAAAGTATCCTGTTTTAGAAGATCTATATATAAAGATTGATAAAGTTAAAGAAAGACGTTTAAAGGATTTTCAAGCTATTTTAAAAACCTATGTATATGGTTCAAATTCATTAATGTTTAATGGTCCTACGAATGTTAAATTAGATGCTGAGATTATTAGTTTTGATTTAAAGGATATGGAAGAAGAACAAGATTCACAAGCGGCGGCTATGTTTAATGTATTGAGTTATTTATGGGATGAAATAACAAGGGATAAAACACAGTGGAAACGTCTTTATGTAGATGAAGCCCACGTATTAGCAGATCATCCTAGAGCTATGAAATTCTTATTTAATATCTACAAACGTATTCGGAAATATAAAGGTGGTTGTACAGCTGCGACTCAACAGATCGCTGATTTCCTTTCTGCAGTTGAAGGTAAACGAAATTATGGTAAAGCTATCATTGGTAACAGTCAAACAAAATTACTTTTATCAATGCAACCTTCTGATATAAAAGATTTAGAAGATCATAATATTGTGCGTTTATCATCTAAAGAAAAAGAATTATTAGAGACGGATGCACAAGGTGTTGGACTTTTCATTGTTGGTAAGAAGCGGGTTGAAATTGAGATTGATTTTACTAAGAAGGAATTGGAGTTAATTGACCCTAAACAGTATGAAATGTTATATGGTAGCGGTAAATCTACAGATGATGAAGAGAATGATATTTTAGAAGAACTCAACTTATTGGAAATGTCGGAACATGGATATAAAGGTTTAGATGAATATAAACATGAAGATGAAGATGATCATGATTATAATTATGAATCTTCACATGTATCTGTATATGCACATGAACGTGATCATGCACATGAAGGTTCACATGATCATGGAGGTGGTCATGAATGACCTTTGCTATAGGTTTTACTCTTAGAAATTGGAAACCCATTTTAATAGGAGCCTGTCTTGCTTTCGGGCTTCTTTTCTTTTTCTTTTTTGCGGCAGGACAGGACGAACAACAGATCTATAATGGTTCAGTAGGTCAAGGTGTTATTACCCCACTTGGAGAGAAGGAGATACCTGCTGAATACATACCGATCTATCAAGCAGCGGCTAAAAAATATAACGTCAAATGGGAATTATTGAGCGCGATTCATCGGGTCGAAACGCACTTCGGTGCAGACTTAAATGTGTCCTCAGTGGGCGCACTCGGCCACACCCAGTTCATGCCGAAAACATGGGTAGACTTAGCGGTTCAGCCCCTTTATCCAGTGATGGGTATCGAAAACCTCTCTAATTCGGTGAAACTCCTAACGTATAAAGACGAGGACAATACCGAGCGAAGCCTGAAAGGGAACGTGTAACGACTATTATGTAGGGTGTAAGCACACTCGAAACGGGAGGCATCTTTTTTAAGAGATGAAGATATAGTCTATTCTTGTTAGAAATAACAAGCAGTTCATAAGAGAACGGGCTAGGATTAGCGCTCCTAGTTGAATGTAAAGTGGTTGGTCATATCCTGGGGGAACTCGTTTAGGGAATGCTTCTATACCTAAAAACATTTTAGAAGACCCAGCAATGATATTGAAATACCATGGATTTGGTGTAGATGCGGATGGGGATGGGCGCGCCGATCCGTGGAATGTTACCGATGCTATCTATTCTACAGCAAATTATCTGTCAGCCAGTGGAGCATCAGATGGAACCATGGCAGGAATGAGAAAAGCCGTGCTCAGCTACAACCACGCAGGATGGTATGCGGACCGAGTGTTTAAATATATGAATCTATATGCTTCAAATGGAGCTACAGAGGTTTCTATTGGTCTACCATCTATGCCTTATGGAACAGGTTCAGCTTCTGGTAAAGGTGGAGAAATTATTGATAGAGCTATAACTGTTGGATCTACTCTAGTTGGAAAATCGCCTTATAACTTCGGTGGAGGAAGAACGGCTTCGGACATTGCTAGAAGATCATTTGATTGTAGTTCGTTTGTTAGATGGGCATTTGAACAGGGTGGAGCTAATCTAGGTCGTGTGGATAGTACGACAACAGATACCCTTGTTCGATTAGGTAAACCAGTAAACCCTAGCCAGATGCAAAGAGGGGATATTGTGTTTTTCGATACGTACAAAAAGAACGGACATGTGGGAATTTATCTAGGAAATGGAAAGGTTTTACATGATGGAAGCACACATGGAGTCTGGATCAATGACATGAGCCACTTCAGAAAAGTGTTCAGTGGGGTTGTTCGTAGAGTCGTAGAGTGATGATAATAAACAGTAGTGTTCTAAAATATGGCGGGTGTCAACGGTAAGCGGAGCAAGGGCGGTTTTCCCTTGTGAGCATTAAGGAGTTGACACCCTTAACTATGCCCAAAACCTCTTGGCATTGAACAAACAACCGTTTGTTCCTGCCTACCGGCGAGGTAGCCCTTCCAAGATTGGAAGGGTTGGGTAGGTTGATCATTTGATCTTATGGGTTGTTAGGATCTTATTAAGTTCAACTAAATATTTAAAACGTTCGTTTTTATAGTCTTTAAATCTTTTTATATCCCATTGATCAGCATAAGGGTTAATAGTGAAGTTCATTTTTTCTTTATCCCAGAAGATCACATGTTTATCTACTAAGAATTCCAATTCATCTTTTACTTTGGTTGGAGATACCCCACAGTTTCTAAAGTCTTTAAGTGTAGGAATGTGGGTTGTAAGAGATTTAGTATGTACTGTAAAGGATAATAAGAAAAATAATATATTAGTTTGTCTTTTAGTAAAATCACGGCTACAAAAGGTATCTAGCCATTTATTCATCGCTTGAAAATAGAATTGTAAAGCTTCATCATTTGATTGTGTTTGTTCTTGTAACATGATCATTTCTCCCTTAAAGATGTATATTTGATATATCATTCTTGGATAAACCAGAAAAAAACTTCCCGTTTTGGGAAGTTTTAATGTTATGATTTTTAGTTACCGTATTTATATTTTAAGTAACGAAAGTATTGAATCCCTGCATCATCTAAACATTTTTCAAGTTCCTTTAAATCGAAGTCTTGCCAGTTTAACTTTAGATCGTACTCTACAGCAATAGTATGTACAATTTCCATAAGCTTCATTTTCTTGTTAAATGGTTGTTCTGGGTTCTCATTGAATTTTAATTTAGTCGATGGCAATACCATTTCCCCCTTATGTATATGCAAATGCAGAAATATTCTAAAAATATAAAGAAAAAAATCAAAACATACTATCTTTACCACTAAATTGCAGATATAAACATAATTTTGTCATATTTCCTGCTATAGTTACAAGGATTTTTACAACCAGTCAAAAGGGAGGGAGATTAGTAGGATGATATGGGGAAAATAAATAAATTGGATAATCCTTCTTGAAATTTTACTTCACACCATGTAAAATAAAAGCACAAACAGAAAAAAAGCCTGTCGAAGTTGGACGCTTCAACAGACTTGTATTTGTTCCAGTCACTTTGGACGAGTGACCGAAAAACTCCCAATAGTTTAAATAAATAAATGAATTTCCAATTGGACACTGGAAATTCTACAGACAAAAGAAAAAATATCCACCTCAAACTTGTTCAATACAGAATAAGAGAGAAAAGTATTTTTTTAACTTAAGTCAATTATACAATAGGTATAAGGCAAACACAACGCTTTTTGTTAACATATAGTAAAGTTTCATCAAAAAAATATATCTTTTTTTGATAATTTGTGGTATTTAGGGAGCTTTTTTGGTTATCTTTATTCGTCCGTAAGGAAAGAACAAATACTTTTTCTTGTTTTGAATTCAAAATAGGGAGAGGTATTTTTTTATGAGTAAAAATACAAAACAAAAAGATAGCAAGAAAAATAGACGTATAAGCGCAGTAAAGGCCAGTAGTGAATCTTATTTCAAATTACATTGGTTTTTATTGTATGAAGATAAATATCGTAAGTTAACACCAAAAGCTAAATTGCTTTATGGATTGTTAAGAAGTCGGTTTGATTTATCTAATACGAATGTACAGAACGGTACTTCTGATGCTGAAAAATTTATCGATGAAGAAAACAATATCTTTTGTATCTTTGATAACGTTGAAATTAGTTTTCTTATGGATATGTCAGTTCCAACTGTTATTGATGCTAAGAAAGAATTAGATGAAGCTGGATTGTTAGAAGAAGTTCAAATAAAAGATCAAGCAAACCGTCTTTATGTTCTAGATCCTGTGTTAGATTCTGATATGTGGACCTTCAAACAGCAGTTAGCAGATATTAAAGCTAAGAAAGCTGAAAAGGATAAGGAACGTGTTAGAAAACAAAAAGAAAAACGTAAACAAAAGGCTCTTGAAAAGAAACAGGAGAAAGCCAAAAAGAAAGCAATGGCTAATGGAGTTGTTAACATTGGTAATGAAAATGCAGAGGAAAAAAGTTGTGATTCAAAAAATTTAAATCACACAAAAAAGGACGATTCTACAGATTTTTGTGATTCAAATAATTTAATTCACGTGAGTAAAGATTTTTTAGACAATATTACTAGAGTATTTAATTTACTAGATTTAAAAGATCTTAGTAAGTATGTAAGTAGCGGTGAAACTCAAAGTGTATTGGAATTCTATAAAATATTCTTTAAGCTCAGTAAGTATGCAGAAATCAATTTAGTAAAGTTCATTGAAGAAAGATCTGCAAGTATTGTGTTAGAAGCGATTGTAAGAGCCATTGATAAGGATGATATTAATTCACCTATTGCTTTCATCAAGAAAACATTAAATAATTGGTCTAATTGTAAAACGGTTGAAGAAGTATTGAAGCATGAAGAAGAGTATCGTAAACAACAAAATCAGAAGTATGAGAAGAAGTCTTCTAAACAGCGCAAGGTTGTAAGAAAAGAAATGCTTCCTGAGTGGTTTAAAGAGAATAAGCACAAAGAAAATGCACCAAAAGAAGAAGTAGACGCAGATTTTGAAGAGGTAAAACGTAAGTTAGAGCAGGAATTAAAAGATTTAGACCAAGAATTAAAAGCAAAAAACAAAAAGCCTAAAGAAAAAGATCCAGTTTCAGAAGACCAGTTATTAAAAGTTGCGAAATTCAAGTTAAAACATCAACAAGAGAATTTAACAGAGCAAGAAAAAGATCTTCTTAAACAGCATGGGTTATATAAAGAGCCGGTTATTGCCTGAGAATGTTCAGATTCCCCTAGAATCGTTTTTTAGGGGAATTCATAGGGTTTAGTATATCAGACCAAATTAAAAGTAAATTAGATGGTTTTAAGCGGGTTTTATATATTTACAGATTAATATTTAAAAGTATTCATATATGGGGGCATTAGAGTGAGAAAGGTAGAAGCTGTTATAGAACTAATCAAATTAGAAAATTCTTATAGAAAGGTAAGGCGAGCCCAGTTAGAAGAAGTCTATCCCATGTTCAAAGATCTTTATGAAACCTTATTAAACAAACATTTTGAAGTTAGTATGGCTGAAATAAATATTACTCAAAATTTCATAAATGTGATGCTACATGATGAACATAGAGATATTCTTATACCTGAATTTCTAGAGCATGAACATACTAAACATTGTGATGTGGAAATGACTATTGATGAAAAAATTGAGCTTTCAAAGGATTTATTTGAGGTTGAAATGAAATATAAAGATAAACAGAAATCATTGAATTCTAAAGGGATCTATATTCATTTTCATCATCTAATGAGCTTACATCGCAAATTAATACAAGAATTAGGGGGGTAACTCCCTTCTTTCTATTCTGGAAGGTCAATAATACAATTCACAAGCAGTAAAGAGTTTGCTATAATTTACATGCATGTTCACATGCAGGAAAACATTCATATATAGATACATAATCACCTGCATGAATTGAAAGGTGGAGGTTAGACAATATGGCGAAAAAGGCGAAAGTTCTAGGCATTTTCAACAATAAAGGCGGAATTCTTAAGAGCTCGTTAACAAGTAATCTAGCGGCTTCATATGCTTTAAAAGGTCATAAGGTGTTAATTATTGATATGGATTCACAAGCTAATATGTCGCAGATCTTTGGATTGAATGCTGATATTTTTGATCCTAACATTTATGACACATTGGTAAATGATGAACACCCTAAAAGAGCTATTATTAATGTGTATGATGAAATGCGTAAAAGACATGAAGATAACATAGATGTTCCTACGGTTTTAAAATCAGTTGATATGTTACCAAGTAATGATGATATGACGATGTTTGAAATCGATGTTTTAATGGACGAGGATTTTAAAGACACATATTTTAATTTATTGAGAAAAGTTATACGTCAAGTAGAATCAATCTATGACTATATTTTAATAGATAGTCCTCCTAATATGGGGATCTGTGCAGGAAATATTTTGACTGCTGCTGATCGTGTTTTAATTCCATTTCATCCTGAAACGCTATCAAAACGTTCTTTGATGAAAACCATAAAAAGGGTGGGTAAATTTAAAAACAGTCTGAACCCAGATTTAGAGATCTTAGGAATTGTAGGTACTAAAGTAAAAATGAATACTAAACAGCATAAGAAAAATCTCAAAGAAACGATTGAATATGCTAAAACTAAGGATATTCATTTTTTCAAAAACTATGTACCTGAAACGATTAAAGGGGCAGATGCAGTAGATGAAGAGTGTGTACCCGCAGTTCTCTCTTCAATCAAATTTAATAAAGAAATGAAGCGGTTAAAGGCTCATTACAATGATTTATTTGAAGAGATCTATGCGATGGAAGGAGAGATTGCTCATGTCAAATGATCCATATAGAGACGATGAAACTAATCCTTATGATGAAACTAAGAAAAAGAAGAAAACAAAAGACACTGGTGTTAAAACACTTGATAGCTTAGTGGATAAAGAAGAAACGGAAGCGGCTAAAGATGAAGTTGCTGTGGCTACAGAAACAAAGAAAAAGCCAGCTAAAAAGAAAACGTCTCTAGACACGTATGGTCAGAAGAAACCACCTAAAGAACCTGTGCACATTTTCTTTGATCCTGATGTTAAAAAGATTCTCATGCAGGAACAGAAAAAAAGGGGCCGAGGTTTTAAGAGTAATTATGTGAATGATCTTGTACGTAAAGAGTTTATAAAAGATGGCTTATTGCCAGAAGAATAAGAGCATCCTCTGGGATGTTCTTTTTTTCTATGGTAAACTATCAATAAGAGGAGTTTTACATGAACTATCAAGAATTATTAGACACACAAAATTTATTAGATCAGCGGATCATAAATGATCATAATCTTCATGACAAGAATTTGTTAGATGGGAAGATCCTTGCTTTAAGGGTTGAAGTTGGGGAGCTGGCAAACGAAACTAGATGTTTTAAGTTTTGGAGTGTAAAACCACCTTCAAGCCGTGAAGTGATCTTAGAAGAATATGTAGATGGAATTCATTTTCTTTTATCTATCGCTTTAGAGTTAAAGGACCGACTAACATTTCCTCATTCTGAAATTAAAGCTTTAATCGCAGGTGAGGATCTAACCGAACAATTCAATGAAGTGTTTTCGGGTATATCCAGGCTATCAAAATTAATTAATTGTTCCGCAGTTTCGGTTGAATCTGAATTTAGTGAGTTATGGAGCATCTATTTAGGCTTAGGAGAGCTTCTAGGATTCAGTGAAGAGGAAATAGAAGAGTATTATGTATATAAGAATCAAATTAATCATAAGCGGCAAGATGAGCGTTATTAGAAGCGGTGAAAAAATCGCCTTTTTTTATGCTTATATGTTTACAGGGTGAAAACTTTTAGTTATAATTAGGGTACATTATTCACATAATGTAAATTAAATTAATCGAAAGGATGGTGAAACGGCTCCTCTTATCTATCGAATACCGATAGAATTTTCTTTCAGTATTTTTTTTGGAAAACATCTATAAAAATCAACTATATTGATTGTGTTATGTTATGTATTATTGTTCCTTGAAAACTGAATATAAAAATTATATAGCTAATTCATTGCTTAACTTACAGAGTAAAATTAAATTATGTATGTACACAAGTTGAAACCAAGAAGTTCATATTAAAATTTTGAAGTAAGACCCATTTATTAAAACGTGAGGCACAAAAAATAACTCTGGTTGAAGAATGCTAACTTCATCCTTGGTAGTAGTATTGATAATGCGGGATATGTGGAATACGCAAAAAAAGTGATGTTTTTTTGTGAGTGTTTAGAGATTATCTACAAACGAAGGCAACCTTTACGGTTGTCTTTTTTTATTGTCTTAAGATTATAAAACAATTACTTTTTTTACCAGAAAAAGCGTTGACCTAGCATTTCAGCATGGTATTATATTCATGCAAGAACTTTTCGTAGTGTAAAGTTTTTAAATGAATATGAACATGAATCTTCATATGAACGTATACATGCAGGTTCATGTTCAGGTGAAGGAGAAGATGAAATGAAAACAGTTAAAATTGCTGATCGAAAGTGGTCTATTGTAGATCGTGGTGAGGTGATCGGGCAGGTGTTAAGGATCGGTAAAGATCGCCATGTTTATTATAATGGTGGGTATATCGGTATTACATCAAGTCTGAAAAAGTCTATTGAAAAAGTAAAAGGTGAAATGAATTTACAGGAACGTCTTTTAAAAGTGTTGGGTAGTAGATCTTCAAAAGAAATAGAAAAAAATATTAAAAAGTGCATGACCGCCTAAAAGGTGCATGGTACTATAATTATGCAAGTAACTTTACATGGTGTGAAGTTAAAAAATAGGAGGAATTGAAAATGACTAAAGAACAACGTATTGAAGAAATGGAAAGATTCTATTATGAAATCATTCAAAACACAACGAATGAAAAACGTGTAAAGGAGCTGTTTGAAGAAATGGAAGCAAACATTAAATTGATCAAAGAAGAGGTTGAAGAAGTGGTGTTAGATCCTAAAGCGAAAATGGAACAAACGAAACGTATTGCTGAAGAATATCGTGCTCTTTTAAGAAATGGACATGTTGATCGTGAAGAAGCTAAGAAATTTATCATGCCTTATATCGATGCTTTTAATCAAAAAAGTAAAGAGATTGCTAGGAAGTGGAATCAACGTCCTAGAACAATCACTTTTGCTAAATTTATTCGATAAGGGGAGAAAAAAATGAGAGTTATAGTTTCTGGAAAGATTCACATTGAAAGAAAAGATGGAAAAAGTTCTTTATGTGGTCAGTCACCTTGGACAGAACCAGTGATGATCAAAAAAGGAAAGTTTGAAGAAGTAACTTGTAAAAGATGTATTAAGGCATATCAGAAATAAGGCGTATTTGAATAAGGTTAATCATTCACATGGTTGTTCTTATTCAGATAAATATGAAGGTTCACCTGCATGTGAATGTGCAGGTGAATATAACTAAGGCGAAATCTTATAGGAGAAGGGATAGAAGACAATATGGCAATGAAAATGAGTGAGTTAGAAGCTAAGAAATTTGAAGGTTTTTCAGAAGTTAATTATGAAATTTTGAAAGAAACTTTAGAGTGTGATTGTGAACCTTATGTAGATATTTTTACTTTCAATCGATGGAAAGCACAGGGTTATATTGTGAGAAAAGGTCAAAAAGCTACTAAGATTACAACCATCGTAAAGAGAGAATATGAAGATAAAAAATCAGGTGAGAAAGAAACAAAAACTTACCCTAAAAAAGCTTCTGTATTTTGTAGATGTCAGGTAGAGAAGAAAGGGGCTGATGAATAATGGCCCTTTATATGTCTACTTATGATTTTGAACATATCTATGATGTGAAGGTTATTGAAGATCGTATAAGATATGCAGAAAGAGATATAGACCGATGCAAAGAAGCAATTCAGAAACATGAGCAATATATTCAGAATATGAATGATCAAATTAAAAAAATCCAGAAGACAGCATTTAAGTATGTTGTCCTTCTGGATCGAAAAGAGAATTATTCTACTCATCGTATAGAATTTTTTGTGAGTTTAGCTAAAAAACCTATCATAGATTCAATTCAAAAGAATGGGAATAAGGTTTATGGTGAATTTAGTCATCAACGTAAGTTTGAAGGAAGACAGAGGAATTTAGCTTTAGCTTATGCTTCTAAATTAGGAAGAGAATTTAATGCTGAAATCCAGAAAACTGGATTTAAGAGAATATAAAAAGGGGGTAAGCATGGTTTCAAACCATGCTTTTATCCTGCAAATTCTCTATTTAGATTTATATTTCATCTAAAAATATAAAATAAGCTATTTAATCTAAAATTATCCATAAATAAGCATGAGCGTTTAATAATATATAAAAATTCAGAATGAGTATCTAAATATATAATCGTATGGATTAGATGTTATGTTGAATAATGCAATTATTTAGCTCTTGTAATTCTATTTAGAATAGATGTAACAATATCTATATCAGCTTCATCTAGGACTATTCCATCATAAGTAATATCTTTTGATAACATTATGTTCTTAAGATCTTTAGGTTCATTTGAAGATTTAAGAGGATCATCAGTTAGTCCTAAAAGATAATCTACAGAAGTATTATATAGATCAGCAAGCTTATATAAAGTATCTTTTCTAGGATTTCTAAGCCCTAATTCATAGTTAGCAATGGTAGTATTAGACATCCCAACTTTGATACCTATATCTTCTTGTTTTAAATTATGTTTTATTCTTAGTTCTTTTAATCGTTTACCAGTTAGTTCTCTATTACCTTGTGATAATTTATCTTGCATTATAAAACGCCCCCATATAAATTATTCTTCACGTTTAGAGTACCCAAATTTATAATTTATTAACTTTGAAATTTTCTCTAGCGTGAACTAAAAATTAGTTTTAAGTATTAAAATGTCCTGAAATGCCCTAATTGTGACCTTAAAATTATAGTATCTATAAACATAATACACAATAAGTAAAATTAATTAAAAGGTTAGCATGTAAAGTAATTAAAAAAAACTTTTCATATTGTGTATTCCTGTTGACCTGTTCACGCTATGTGATAATATATAGTTATAAGTTTACAAAGTGTGAAGTAAGAAAGCAAGTTAATTTTTTAGGAGGTTAAGAAGTGAGATTTTGGTTGAAAGAACTTAGAGGTCAAGCAGGTTATAATCAGCAAGAATTTGCTGAAAAAGTTGGTGTCTCTGAGTCGTATATATGTTTAATTGAAAAAGGAATTAGAACTCCATCAGGGGTTACAGCGTATAAGATCGCTAAAATATTAAAATTCGATATGAAGAGGTTTTATGAAGATGAAAAAATTAAATAATCATTTTAGATCATTTTCCTTTAAAGGGGGTGAGTTCTAAAATGGCTGCTAGCTTAGATCGGTTTTCTGTGAAGGGACCTTATGAGTATAACGAAGTTCGTATTTATGAAGAACCAGAAAGTGAAGAATTGTTAGTGTGTTGTGGTTGTGGGTTAGAAATAGATGTTACTGAAGAATATGTAGAGTCGGAAGTAGCTGGTGAAGAATATATTCACAAGTTAGATGAATGTTTAGAAGCTTATTATAAAAAGGAAAAAGACTTGCTCGGCGAAAGCAAATCTTCTTTAAAAGACAATATAGCATGAATCAAATAACTAAGGCGGGCTATTTGATTCGTTAAGTTCTAAGGAGAGTATAACACGAGTGATTTAGCCCTGCAATAGTCAGGTGAGAAAAAAATGACAACTAAGGCGAAAAAGTTAGTAAACACTAGAGGTTTAAGCGTTAAAGATTGGTTAGATTGGCGTAGAAGAGGTATCGGTGGCTCCGATGCTTCTGCTATCGCAGGTCTGAATAAGTGGAAAAGTTCCCTTAATGTGTACATGGACAAAGTTGAACCCAGTGAAGAAAGTGAAATATCAGAAGCGGCTGAATGGGGCATAAGACAAGAACCTATAGTTAGGGATAAGTTCAAAGATAATCATCCCGAATTACAGGTAAAGCAAAGTTATATTATGTGGCAATCGATTGAATATCCTTTCATGATCGCTAATGTGGATGGCTTGGTTTTTCATCCTCAAAAGGGTTGGGGAGTATTAGAAATTAAAACTTCTCATGAATGGCGGTTAGGTGAATGGAGTGAAGAAGAGATTCCAGAAGATTACCTCATACAGTGCCAGCATTATTTAAGCGTGTTAAATCTCAATTTCTGTTATTTTGCTGTTCTGATTGGTGGAAACAAATATAAAGAATTCTATGTAGAAAGAGACGATGAATTAATTGCTTCTCTTATCGAATTAGAAAAAGATTTCTGGATGAATCACGTATTAGCGCTTAATCCACCTGAACCAGATGGATCAAAGGGAAGCGGTGAGATCCTTGACTTTCTTTATCCTGCATCAGCAATGAAGAAAAAAGAAGAGGTTAAGGAGTTACCGAAAGAAGCTTTGTATCTGGTAGAAGAGTATCTAGCTTTCACTGAACAAGAAAAAGCGGTTAAGGATGAAAAAGAATCTCTAAAGAACAAGCTGAAATCTATGTTAGGTGAATACCAGGTAGGACAAGTAATTGATCTAGATAAACAAAGGGAACTTAAAGTGAAATGGTCAGAAGCGGCTACTACAGGATTTGATAAAAAGGCTTTAGAACGTGATCATCCTGAAATTTTTGAAAAGTACGTTAAAAAAGGCAAAACAAGAAGATTTACAATTAGCGGATAAAAAGGAGAAGAGACAATATGGCAGTTCAAACTCAAAGTACAAGAGATAAGTTAAAACAAAAGGCGGAAACAAAACAGAATACAGGGGCTAATAATGCTCCTGTACCTCAAAATAAAGAACCTCAGCAAGTTAAAACAGGTAAAACAATTGAGGATTTAATGGGAAGAATGGCTCCTGCTATTGAGAGAGCTTTACCATCCCATTTAACAGTTGAAAGGGTAACTCAACTTGCTATTAATCTTTATAAAAATAATCATGATCTGCGAAATTGTGCACCTGTTAGTTTCTTAGGAGCATTAATGCAAGCAACTCAATTAGGGTTAGAACCTAATACACCTTTAGGATTAGCTTATTTAATACCACGTGATGGATATGTTTGTTTTCAGATTGGTTATCAGGGAGTTATTGACCTAGCTTATCGTTCTAAAGAGTATATGAATATCTATGCTCATGCTCGTTATGCAAATGATGAATGGGAGTATGAAAAAGGAACAAACATGTACATTAAACATAAGCCAGCGGATGATCCACAGGGAGAACCAACGCATTATTATGCGGTCTATCATTTATTGAATGGTGGTATGAATTTTGAAGTGTGGACACGTGAACAGATTATCCGTCATATGAAGCAATATGCGAAAGGTCATGACAATCCTAAAAGTGCTTGGAAAAAGAGTTTTGATAGTATGGCCAAGAAAACGGTCTTATTATCTGCTTTGAAATATGCTCCTAAATCAATCGAATTAGCACGAGCTTTAGTTAGTGATGAAAAGGTTGTAAAGAATATGACTGCTGACGATGGTGTATTAGATATTGAAGCGGATTATGATGTTATCGAATAAGGTTAGGGGGCAATGGGTTCTCTCATTGCCTTTTCATAAAAAGAAAGGGGCATGTTATGGCTCAAAGCTATGCAAATAGGGGAGAAGCTTTTGAAACAGTGATTATACGTAGCAATATGATCTATGATTCGAGAGGATGGGCGCAGGTTGAAAAATCACATCCTGAAATTAAGATTTCTAAGGAAATAGGCAATAGGATCGTGGGCTTCAAAAAGTCGAAAGGATTTGTTGATTTTTTTGGAGTGTGTCATGGAAGATCCTTAGCATTTGAAGCGAAGAATACGACCAGTAGAACGTCTTTTCCTTTAAGAAATATAAAGCCCCATCAAATAGAAATCCTCCGAAAATGGAAGGATCAAGGCGCTATAAGTTTCTTTTTAATCAATTTTGAAAAGCGATATGAGGTATACCTTATAAGCATAGAACAGGTTCTAAAATGGTGGAATGATTCCTTAAAAGGTGGAAGAAAGTCTATTCCTTATGAATGGTTTAAGATGAATTGTCCTTTAGTGAGAAGGGAACGTGGTGTGTTCTTGGATTATCTCAAATGTTTAAACTTACCCTAGCGGAAGCGTAGCAAAGGTGTAGAAAAATAGCTAAAGGAGATGGAAGAATTGACAGCAATTTTAAAAGTACATGCAGACGACTTTTCAATTATTGAACAACATTTAAAGGATTATCACATCTATGTATCTGGTTTAAAAAATCTAAAGGCACAATATAACCGGTTATTTCCTAAAGTGACCACGGCTTTTAGATTGAGTGAAGGAAGTTCTGGAACTATGAATTTTAAATCAACTACTGAAGATTTCGCCATTGAAAGAGCTGAATTATCCGAAGCCATTCAAAGAGAGATCCTTGAATACGACAACATTATTTCATCTATCGAAAATGCCTTAAGTGCCTTAGATGAAAAAGAACTTCAATTTGTTGAGTATCGTTATTTTAAAGGATGGACAATTGAACAGATCATGCCGAAGTTAGGTTATTCCAGAAGAGGGATCTATGGAGTGCGTGACAAGGTAAAAGCCAAGTTCTTAATTAATCTTAGAAATCTTTTAATCTATTAGGGGGTAAAGTATGACTGAAAAATTAGGTTGGTATGAAGTAAGAGCAGGACAATCAGAGGATGAATTATTATTTTGTCTTTTCTCTAGAAAGTGGAGAGAGGATCTAGAGAAGGGCAGAGTAGATCTTTATTATGCTGATGTTGAATTAATTTATAAAAAAGATGATCGGGGTGATTGGTTTGTAGCCACTTTAAGTGTTACCAATCCAACTATTGATGAATTTAATGAATTGGCTACAGCCGTTTTAGAAGCATTTAAAAAGCTAGAACCTTCTTCTGTGAAGGGTATGGTTACATTGTTAGATGAAATTGTTGAAGAAGGATTACCAGATTTAGATTAATATCTTAGGAGGAAAAAGAAATGAAACCAATTGGCATTGTGAGAAACGTAGATAAATTAGGCAGATTTGTAATACCTATGGAGTGGAGAAAAGTAAAGGGATGGGATGAAAACACAGCATTAGAAGCCTTTGCTATGGAAGAAGGGTTATTACTTCGAGAGTATAAACCAAAATTTGATGATGATAGTGTTATAAATGAATTAGCATCTAGTAAACAATTAGCGGTCGATGATGAAACAAAAGAAGCCTATAAAAAGGTTATCGAACATATGAGAAAGACTAAAAAACGTGGAGTCTATGCGTAATGAACAGAGCGGAGCGGAGAAGGTTAAGCCGTGATGTTGGTAAAGAAGGAGAATGGATTAAACAAACTAGCCCTAAACAGGAAAACGTTGGGGCTGGTTGGTTTGGTGAAATGGATAGAGCATATAGCAATAAAAAGTATTCTATTTTGATCAGAACTGTTGTTACAGATTGGGGACCAGTTGAACATGCAGCTATCAGAAATATTTCTGGTACTGATATTTCATGGAAAGAGAAACAGCGGATCAAGAATGAAATCTTTGGTGAAGAATACACGGCTATAGAAGTCTTTCCTAAAGAATCTGAATTGGTGGATGAAGCGAATATGTATCATATATGGGTTTTGCCTAAAGGAATGAATTTACCCTTTGGAATATAAACAGCACATATCATGCACGAAATTGAAACAGATTTAAGGGAAATCAATGTTAATATGTTAGTAGTAAATCATTTCCCCATAGTGATTTACGAAACGTGAGAGACCCATGAAAACCGTCCTGTGTGGCGGTTTTTTCATTGTTTAATATCATGTATGTGTACATGCATGTGCATGTAGATGTGTAGGAGCACATGTATAGATACATGCATGTTCATATAAATGAGAAGGAGAACGTTCACATGAATGTTTTCCTTTTTTTATGTTAAGGGGGATTTGATGAAAGTTTTAACAAAGAAACTTGATGATCTTGTACCTGCACCATATAACCCACGAAAAAAGCTAAAGCCGGGCGACAAAGAGTATGAAAAGCTAAGAAAGTCTATTAAAGAATTTGGGTATGCGGATCCGATTGTATGGAATGAAAAAACAGGTTATGTAGTCGGAGGGCATCAAAGAATAGCGGTACTAAAAGATTTAGGCTATGAAGAAGTTGATGTATCTGTGGTGGATCTTGAACCATCTAAAGAAAAAGCATTAAACCTAGCATTAAATAAGATTTCTGGTACATGGGATGAAGAACTATTAAAAGATTTATTAATCGAAATTGATACAGGTGAATTTGATATTGAGCTAACAGGTTTTGATGATGGGGAAATTGAAAAGCTTATGAACAAATTTGCTGATGATGAAGTTGAACGTCCAGAAGTGGAATTCACCGAGGAATTGATGGAAGAACATAATTATATTGTTCTCTATTTTGACAATTCGATGGATTGGCAAGTTGCAAAAGATAAATTTGGAATCTCAACTAAAGCGGCTATAGATAGCCGAGAAGGTTATGAAAGAAAGGGGATAGGGCGAGTAGTCAAAGGATCTGACATACTTGACCGAATGAATTAATGAAGTATCAAGTGTTTATTATCTCTTATAAGCGAGCGGGGCAAGTAACAAGTGACAAGGTATTTAGAAATGCAAAGATTGTCATTCCTGAAAGTCAGTATGAAGAGTATAAGAAACATGATTATGCAAATGGCTGTGAATTGTTACCGATCCCAGATGAAGGTGATGGAAACATAGTTAAGAAGCGGAATTATATCATGGATCATTTTTCTGATATGTGTGATGGAAACATGGCGATTGTAGATGATGATTATGAATACATTGGAATGGTTGAAAACCGTAAACCAATTAGGTTAGATGTGGATCAAGTGGATAACTTGTTGATGAATGGCTTTCAGATGTGCAGAGATCTTGGAACTGTTATGTGGGGAATAAATGTACAGTCAGATCCTAAGTTTTATAGAGAATATGCACCTCTTTCTATGTTGTCGGTTTGTCTGGGCCCATTTCAGGCATTCTGCAGTAATCCGTTAAGATACGATGAAAGAGTTTATTTGAAAGAAGATTATGATATGAGCCTACAAGTTCTACAGAAATATCATAAGATCCTACGATTCAATAAGTTTCATTATGTTGTGAATCATTTCAATAAAGCGGGTGGGGTTGTCTCTTACCGCACTAAGAAAGCGGAATTAGAGCAACTAGAAATCATGGCTAAAAAATGGGGTTCAAAGGTTGTTAAATATGATGTTAACAAAGATGTTGACCCGAAAGTAAAAGTACCATTGAAAGGAATCTAAAGGCAGATAGAGCATTCTTAAGTGTTCTGTATGCCTTTTTATTATGAGAATTTTAAGACGCTATAAAAAGAGGGTGGAGAAATGGCAGGAAGAAAAATGAAGTTGACACAGGATTTAATCAAAGAAGCTTCTACTCTTCTGAAAGCAGGAAATTATACCGAGACGGTTTGTCAGTATCTAGGTATACATAAATCTACTTGGTATCGATGGATGGCAGAAGGAGAAAAAGCTAAAAGTGGTTTAAAGAGAGAGTTCTACATGGAAATGAAAAGTGCTGAATCCTTTGCTGAAATAAGTAATGTGAATATAGTGAGGAAATCGGCACAAGAAGGAAATTGGCAGGCTGCTATGACTTTTCTTGAACGAAAATTCCCTGAACGATGGGGCAGAAAAGAAAAAGTTTCGGCAGATCTTAATCATTCTGGTGAGGTTACAGAAAAGAAAGATTATAGCATTACTCATAAGATTGAAGAATATCAAGATGCTTATGAAAAAGTAGCTCAACGTGCTATGAGTTTAGGTGAGGATAGCGAAGATGATCTAGAATGATCACGAAAAAGAAGCCCAATATATCAAGATTAAAGGCTATCATGCAAGCTACCATTATTGAAAACAAGTATATTCCCCATCACCCAACACCAAAGCAAGCCGAGTTTCTTTTATTAGAGGATAAAGAAGCCTTGTATGGTGGAGCGGCAGGCGGTGGAAAGTCTGATGCTTTATTAATGGCGGCACTTCAATACGTAGATGAACCCAATTATGCGGCTATCTTATTCAGAAGGACTTATAAAGATCTTAAGCTCCCTGGGGCATTAATTGATAGGGCGCATCAATGGTTAGATGGAACAGATGCTAAATGGAGTGAATCAAATAAACAATGGAAGTTCCCTTCTGGGGCTACTTTGACTTTCGCTTATTTAGCGAGTGAAAATGATAAGTTTAACTATCAAGGTTCAGAATATCAATTTGTTGGATTCGATGAACTAAGTCAATTCGATGAATCACAATATAGATACCTTTTTTCTCGTTTACGTAGATTACAAGGTTCTAAAGTGCCTATTCGGGCTAGGGTTGCTTCTAATCCCGGCGGTAGAGGTCATGAATGGGTTAAACAGCGTTTTATTGTTGAAGGTATGAAAAAGAATAGGGTGTTTGTTCCTGCTACCTTAGAAGATAATCCCTTCTTAGATATGGCTGAATATGAAGAAAGTTTAGCTCAACTATCATCGGTAGAGCGCAGGCAACTAAGATATGGTGATTGGGATGTTATGCCAGATGGGGAAATGTTCAAACGTCATTGGTTTAAAATCGTTCAGGATTACCCTAGTGATCTTAAGTTAATTCGTTATTGGGATTTAGCTTCTACTGATTCTTCACAAACGACTAAACAAAGTGCTCATACAGCAGGGGTATTGATGGGAATGAAGGAAGGGCAGTATTGGATCTTAGACATGAAACGTGTTCAATTATCGCCTTTATCTGTTGAGAAGTTAATAAGGCAAACGGCAGAAATAGATCGTGTTGGTGTGCCTATCTGGATGGAGCAAGAGCCGGGAAGTAGCGGTGTAAATACCATAGATCATTATAGACGTAAGGTTTTAAATGGATTTGCTTTCTATGGGGATAGACCAACAGGAAAGAAAGAAGAACGTGCTAGACCATTAGCAGCGGCGGCAGAAGCAGGAAACATCTTTCTTGTTCAAGGAGATTGGATTAATGATTTCTTAGATGAAATTGTTGCTTTCCCAGAAGGAAATACTAAGGATCAGGTCGATGTGTGTAGTGCTTCATTATCCATCCTAAACGAAATGAAAGACACAAAACGTGTTGTTAGTCCTGTGATGGGTGGAGTTAAGAAACGAAAATAAGGGGGTGATAATGTGGCATTTTGGGATTGGTTAAGCTTCAATAAGAAACGAATAGACTATGATATTCGCCAAATTGTAAATGCTTCGGCAAGGGCTTCTATTCGTCCAGTTAATACAGGTGGAAGACAAACGTATGACAAGTGGGAACAGCCCTTCAATTGGTATGATATGAGCGTTATTCCTAGAGATTCATATAAAAGTAAGGACGTTATGGAAAGTCTTAAAATCATAAGGGATCTTTCACCAGATGCATCAATGGCTATATGGAATTTCCTTCGTCTCGCCAACTCAGGACATGAGGTTGAAGTGTATACCAAAAATGGAAAGGTCGATAAGAAAGCGACTGAACTATTAAATGAAAAGGCTAAACAAGTCGGTAAGTTATATGGTGGGGGTACTGATCAATTAATTAACGTTCTGTTATTAACTTCCTTTACACAGGGAGCTATCGCCTTAGAAGTTGAAATACAGGAAGGATTGAAGGATATAGAAGATATTCATGCTGTAGATCCTTCTACCTTAGATTTCAAAAAGAATAAGGAAACAGGCGTAATTGAGTTGGTACAGAAGCAGATTGATGGAACGTTTAAAGTATTGAATCCAGAAACAGTCTTCTTCTACCCTTTTGACCCAGAGATTTCTGACCCTCACGGAAGGAGCCCTATTCTACCCGTGTTGCAGATTGTCTTCTTTCAAATTGAGATTCTAAAGGATCTTAGGAAAGTGGTACATCACCAAGGACATAGACGTTTTGATATTAAAGTGTTGGAAGAATCGATAGTTGAAAACATGCCCGATGATATTAAATATCAAGGCCCAGAAGCTGTTAGATCTTATGTACAAGATTATATTCAACAGATTCAGGATCAAATGAATGATCTAGAACCAGATGCAGATTTCTTTCACACGGATTCAGTGGAGATAGGAATGGCAGGGGGTAATTCTTCTTCTGGCAACTTAGATATTTCTAGGGTTATCGATGTTATTAATCAGCAGATAGTTACAGGATTGAAGCAGTTACCTATTTTGTTAGGTCGAAATGAAGGAACAACAGAAACGCACGGAACGATTCAGTGGCAGATTTATGTTAAGGGTATTGAATCCATTCAAAGAGGTATTAAACGCCTTTTAGAACGTGCTTACAATGTTGTTTTACAGATCAATGGAATTCAAGGAAGTGCTGTTTTAACCTTTGATGAAATTCAAGTTACTGACCGTAAATCTGATGCAGAAGCTGAACAGATTGAAACCAATACTAAGATTCTTCAATACCAACAAGGTTGGATAGATAACGATGAAGCGGCTTTAGAAATGGTCAATCATAAGGCTGTTAGTGAGCCAATTAGTCAAAGTTCACCTGCATATGAACCTGCACCTACAGATTCAGGTAAAGATTCAGGTACAGATGAAGGTGGAGTTACACAAGAAGATGATCAAACTTCTAGAAGTCTAAAAAAAAAAGACTATTTTTCTCTAAGAGTTAAAAAAGATGAATTTGTTTCTGAATTAAATGTAAGTTGGGCTAATGATTTAGCAAAGCTTACCACACGAACCAGAAACGCCTATTCTCGCTTTTTAAATGATCAAAGAGATAAATATATTAAGAGACTTGAAAACGCAGGGAAACTACCTACAACAGTTCTGACAGATATGCGTTCTTTGAAGTCTTTTTGTCGTGAGGATGAAACACCTTCACCTCCCCATTCTTTCCAGTCTTGGGTGATGGCAAACATTATATATGATTCTGAACAACAAATTGATCAAGTTAGGGATCTTGCCAGAGAGTGGATGATGGAAGCGGCTATTATGTCAGGATCAGCAACTTTAGAAGATCTAGATGTAGGTATGTTTTTTAACGAACGTGATACACGCCTTTTACGTTGGATTCAAGAAAGATCTTTAAGAGAAGCCCAGTTAATTCAAGGGGTTACAGATGAATATGTTCTACAGACATTGTGGGATGTTGTCTATGATGGGGATTTGACTATAAAAACGGCTGTTGATGAATTGAGCCGTGTTTATGCTTTTAGTCCTTCTCGTGCTACAACCATTGCTCGAACTGAAATTATTTCTGCTTCTCGTAGTGGTCAGTATTTCGGAGATCAGCAGAGTGGAATAGTTATAGGCAAGCGGTGGAGATCAGCCTTACAGGAACGAACTAGAGCAGGTCATAGAGGGGCTAATGGTCAAGTCGTGGCATTTGATGAACCGTTTGTAGTCGCTAATGGAAGTGGTCAAATGGAATATCTAATGTTCCCATCTGATAGTTCACTAGGCGCATCGGCATCAAATTGTATAAATTGCCGTTGCTGGTATGAACGTATCTTAGAGGGAGAGGAAATGTAAAACCATGAAACTGTTTCATATGGTCGATTATAAGGTTTGTGGCGAAACTGTGAGAGCTATTTTAAATATCGGTACTCAAAGTAAGATTGTTTCTTTTTTAAGTGAGTACCATAAAACTAATCAAATAGAGATTAAGAAAGTAAGGATTTTAAGCGTTGAACAGAAGTTATTATATGTTCAGTATTTCGATAGATAGGGGGTTATATCTATGTATATAGCTTATATCTTGATCCTGTTACTCATTTTATGGGTGGTTTTACAATTTTATATGTAAATTTCAAGATTTGAAGGGAGGTGAATATGTTGGATGCACTTTTAGAGATTCCTATGAGGTTAGATGCTTCTGCTGTACCACAGGATGAAGCACAAAGAGTTTTAGAATCCATTAACCGTCATGCTATGGAGCCGTTTAGAGATCTAAGTGAAGTCTTCCCATTTCGTGGGGTGATTTCAAATAGTCGCCTAGATTCATATATGACAAGAATGGACCCGAACACAACCCTTCCTAACTATGTTGAGGATCTAGAACGTGGCGTTAGTCTTATGAATGGTCATGACATTACACAGTCGCCTTATGGTCGTTCATTTGGTGGGGAATTAGTTCAGAATAGAGAGGACTTTGTTACATCAGTAAATGGTGATTTCTATATCCCTCGAAACGTGGTAGTGAATGGAACGAATACAGATCAAGCCATTAGAGCTATTGTGACAGGAATTCAGCGTGATATGTCAGTTGGATTTTCTGATTCTGAATATCAATGTTCTTCATGTGGTAAAGATCTATTTGATCCTCAATGTACCCATTTCCCTGGTATGGAAGACGAAAATGGAAGAATGACTTTTGCGTGGATTGTGAACGCAAGACTAAGAGAGGTCAGCACCGTTTATAAAGGAGCAACGCCGGGCGCTAGTATTTTTGGTAAATATGCTGAAAAGGCTAGAGCGTTCTATAGTCAAGGTGATTTAGAAGATAGTTATGTTGAGAAATTAGAGAACGTTTATTCAACCCGTATCAATGATGGGAAGAAGAGACGTTCTTTTTATTTACCGAATCAAAAACGAGATACAAAGGAGGAACAGAACAATATGGGAGCACAAGCTAGAAACAGTTTGTTAGATGATATTCGTTCAGCGATTAGAGAAAACAAAGTAGAAAAAGCTGTCATTTATGACATCTTAGCGGAAGAGGGCGACCCATTTCGCCAACCAGAAGATATTGAATTAAGAAATGAGTTAGGGAAAGAATTCTCTAAGCCAGAAGCTATTCGTCAGTTAAAGCGTGAAGCCCAACAAGGCAGACGTTATTTAGCAGATGTGATTGATAGTGCTGTCGCTAGTCGTGTTAAGGCACAAGGTGACACATTTAATGCTGAATCTTATCGTCAAATGCTTACTTTATCTGGTGATATTGATCATATCAAAGATGAAATTGATTCATACGAGCGTTTAGCGAAAGAACGTTTCGTGACAGGTCGCCAAACTAAAGGTGATCTAGAAGATGATCAAGATGATCAAGATCGTGGAGATAATGCATCATTCAAGATCAATCCAGATGAAGATGATTTCTTTAAGGAGGGTGAAGAGTAATGCCTAGAGTTGGTGGTCAAGTACCTGATAGTTATGGATTAAGTTTAACCGTTACATGCCCTACGGCATCCGAAACGAACCCAATTGATACAGATGATATTTTAACATTTGCAACAACAGGCCCATATCATGCCGTACCTGCTACTGCTGGTTCTGCTGTTCAAATGATTGCTAAACATCCCGTATCAGATCCTTTCACGCCTTTAGGCGTTTGGGTATTCGGCTTTAGCCGTGTTCAAAAAATGAAGTATACAGGAACAGCGCCTACTATCGGTTCTTCTGTTGAAGCTGATGGAACAGGTGGAGTTCGTACTGCTGCTACAGCTAATGATAGTTTCGTTCTTTATGTAGACACTGCAAGAAGTTATGTAGAAGTAGCATTACCATAAATTTAAAAGGAGGTAAGGAGATTGAATTTCTTACAAGTAAAAAACCGAGCTAATAAAACAATTCAGCTTCCTACAGGTTCAGATTTCAAACGAGATTTTGGACAGAAACAAGGTTCAAAGGCGGCTGAAACTGCTTCATCATATCATTATAAACGTTACCTTGCAGATCAAGGTTTAACTACAAAAGATGTCATTCGTGCATTGGGCTATGATCCATCTGAAATCGGGAAAATTTCCACAAGGGAGCTTCTCGAAAATGATGGAACTAAGCCCCTTTTTAATGCCATCGTAGAATCTGGGCTTCGTCAAGGATGGGAAAGAGGATCTAATTGGCAGGCTTTAGTTGCTTCATCTGTAAATTCAGATCAGTTGAGCCAACAATATTATTATCTTGATGCAGATGATGCAGATGACTACGAACTTCGTGACGTTGGTCAAGGTGCTCCTATTCCAGTGGGAACTATTAAATTAGGAGACAATAGCATAAAAATGTCAAAACGTGGAAGAGGAATCGAATGGACAGATGAAGCCAAGCGCGCTAACATCGACATGGTTCGTCTTTGGTTAGGTAAATTAGGGCGACAATTAGGGCGACAATATGAAAATGTAGCCGTTCAACGTTTGTTAAATGGTTATTTCCCTACAGGTGAAGATGCTCCTAGATCATTAGGAATCGCTACAGCAGGGGATCTTTCTTTATCTGATATTTTCTATGGATCTGCTTTCATGGAGCAAGAAATGGGATTCAGCCCTAAAATCGCTATCATGAATCTTGAAACGGCTTATCGTATCACGACTTTACGTGATGGAGATGCCTATATTTATAGAAATGAATTACAAAATGGTCAATTTGCCGATGTTGTGAATTCTCCACCATTTATTTCTTCACAAGTTCCTGATAATCGTATTGTTTTAGTTGATACTGATTATGCTCTAGTTCGTTATGAAGGAAAACCATTTGGCGTTGAGAGTGAGCGTTCAGCTAAGACACAGGTTGAAGGATCTTATGGAACAGAGATTTCAGAATTTGTTACTTTTGAAAAAGATGCTCGTTTGGTTCTAACACTAGACACGGCACGATAATAGGGGAGGGTTAAAGAATGGCTACTAATAAAAAAACTACTGCTGCAAGTGCTAAAGATGTTGAAAGCAATGAGGAAGTAAAGTTAAATGATGCTGAAAAAGATGCTTTAGAAAAGCAAGAAGCTTCAGCACAAAACCAAGAAACTTCAAGTGGTAAATATAAATTAGCTAATCCCGACTCTTCTTATCAAGAGCCGGGATTTACTTTAGTTGGAGATCAAGAAAAGGAGCTTCCAGAAGATCCTAGTAATGATTTAATTGCTCGTATTCAATCAGGCTTCATTGTTAAGGCGTGATGATCTATGTTCTTAACATTGGAAGAATTAAAAGCCCTAACCACCTTTGATGAGGTGGCAGGGCTTGATAATGATTCGTTAAATGGGTATATGTTGCGTGCTGATGCTTGGATCAGAAGGGCTACGAAACGTAATGATCTATTAAACACAACAAATGAATCTATTCAACAAGATTTAAAAATCGCCACTCTTTTGTTAGTTGAGTATATTTGGTACTGGGATCTTCCCGAGACAAAAGAACAAGCTATATCTCATGATGATAGTGTGAAGTTAGGCTCTTATACTTTTAATAAAGATAAGGCTAGGATTGGTGAGGAAACAGGGAACGATGAATTAGATGGAATACTAAGATCATTGAGATATTCGCCTAAAAGTGGTGCTTTCTTTGTTGTTAGGAATGGTGATTCATGAGGTTTAAATCATTATTGAATCATAGATGCACTTTGTTAATAGGTGGGGAAGTAACAGGTCAAGATGAATATGGAAGGGATATTGTAACAGACATTGAGAACATGAATGTGCCGTGCAAGTTAGATGAACCTAAATTTCGTTCTGTACCCGATGATACAGGAACGGATATAGTCATAGATTCTATGTTATTTCTTCACCCTAAGTTTCAAGTGGATTTAGGTACAACCATTTTAAATATCGTGGATCTGGAAGGAAACCCTGTTATTCAGGGTTCTTTTTCTGTTGTCGATATTTCGCCCATTTATTCATTGAAGAAGTTACATCATTATGAGCTTACATTGAGAAGGAAGTGAGATTATGGCCAGAAGACAGAATGATGTTCAATTTAGTATTGAAATGGACAGAAGAACGTTTGAATGGTTTAACCGTGTAGCTCCTTCTAAGTTGAAAGAAGCAAGAAATAAGGCTGTTGAAGCGGCAGGAATGGTATTCGCAGATACAGCAAAAGCCATTACTACAGAAGAGGATCATATAGATACAGGGCTTTATGTTAATTCAATTGGTTATTCAACAGGTACGCCATCAAACCCTATATATGATATGACATCAGGGGCAAGTGAAACAAACTTAGATATAGGTGCTGATGTTCGTTATGCCGAGCCTTTAGAAAAACGGTATGGAATCATGGCAAGGGGCTTAGATCGTGGGAAAGAAAGAATGGAACGTGTGGCAGAAACACAAGTTAAAAGGATCTTAGGTTTATAGATGGAGTATAGACCATCACCACCACCTTCTTCTAGACCCTATTATAAAGCGCCTTGTATGCATAGATACCGTCATTTAGATACCAGTAAGTTTAAGGTATCTGGTGAGAATATGAGATTAAAATGGAAAGTCGTAGACCGTTATTATTGTGAAAAATGTCTAACTTCTAAAGTGAAAGAAAGTCATTTTGAAATAGGTGAGTACAGATGATCGATTATCTGGATGTAGTGCCACTTGTTAGAAAGTTTATAGATGATTTGATTGATGAAAAGGTCTATGGATCTTCATTTCCTTCAACGCCTGTTTTACCTGCTGTTCTGGTTCGTAATATGGGTGGAAGTGATTATACTCGACTTCAATTATTAGCAAGGGCTAACGATGATATAACAGCGATGAAGCTTGTTATAAAGGCTATGAATTTGTTAGAACGTTATGGTGCTAATATTGTCGGTTTGCGTGTTTTATGGATTGAAAAAGAAACGGCTCCTATTGCCTCTAAAGATGATGATACAGGCAAGTTTGAAGCTTGGTGTTATATGAGGATGGAGCATTTAGAACAATAAATTATAGGAGGTTTTAGGAATGGCTGAGAGCAAGAAATCTTCAAATGAAAGCACGACTAAGACTACCCTTACAAAAGTTAAAGTGATTGGACCAGTTGATCAAAATAGTGGTTCTACTATTCTTCGTTTTGAACGTGATGCAGAAAGTAAAGATGCTATTGATATTCTCCCTGGTCAAACTCTCACAGTTGGGGGAAATAGTGGAGATATTACTAAGGCAGAAGCAGAACGTCTTTTAGCTTATGACAGATGGGAATTTGAGGGGGTTGAGGAATAATGGCAGATATTTATCGTGTTAATAGTAATAATATTGTCGGCGGTGCAGGTCGTTTAGTCGTGAAGCCTTACGATGGCACATTCCCAGAGAGTATTGAAGAGGTCATGAGCCTTACAGATCCTTATGATTTAGTTTCTCCGTGGAGTGATGTAGGGGCTACAACAGATGGAATCACAACTACACGAGGCTATGATTCTGATGACTTTGAAGTTGATCAGAAGGTAGGAAGTGTAGATACAGATATTACTGGATGGTCGCATTCGTTAGAAACAAGTTTAGCAGAAAATACGGTTGAAAATCGTAAATTAGCTTTAATTGGTGGAACGATTATTGAATCTCCCCCAACACTTGGAACGGCTACAACTATGACTGCTTCAAGTGCTATCAATGCTACGATTATTGCCGTTACTTCGTCTTCTGGAATTACAGCAGGATCTTTTGTGCAAATTTCAGAAGGTGGAAAGGTCGAGACAAAACAAGTAAATCGTGTACAGGGAAACACTTTGTATTTAGAAACGCCATTAACTAATGCTTATACTACAGCAGGTTCGGTTCGTCCTATCACTAAATTAGGAAGTCGCCGTATTGGATATGGTACACCACAGAATATTCCTGAATACACGGTTGCTCTTATCAGTCAGAAGAAAGATGGATCTTTATACATGGCAGTTATCCGAAAATGTAAGGTTGCGGGTGATGATAAAGATCAATCATTTGAAAAGGGAAAAAGAACTATTCCGTTGAATCTCACAGCCTTCCCTGTTGATGGAAATGGGGTAAGCCAAGAAGACAACGTTTATTATGAAATTGAACAAGTAATTTCTACTCCCTAGTGTCGCAGGAGAATATTTAGAAATTAGTCTTACTCAGGATTCTACTGGGGTCTATTATTCTCCTGCTATCAACGTTAATGATTCAAGTGAAGTATCTATTATTCTTAGAGCTACCGAAAATGGAACTGTTGATGTAGATGTTTCTACAGATGGGGTTTCATGGTCTGATTATGGAAGTATGGATCTTATAAGGGATCGTAGAGCTTCTTACCAGATGCCGATGGGTAGTAATAAATTTATCAGATATAGCGTAACTACATCAGGAACCATTTCAACGTCTTATATCTTTATGGGGGGTTATGTAAATGGCTGATTTATATGCTAATTTTGGTGAATTGAGAAAAGCATATAAAATGAGGACTCAATTTGATCTTAGATTGAAAAAAGGTTCTTCTGGGATCATCTATCTAACTCCCCACGGCGGAGGGATCGAGACAGGATGTTCTGAATTGTCCGAGTTCTCAGCAGATGCTACAGATTCTTATTTCATTTTTGATGCTAAATTGAGTACAGGTAATAGTGATATGCATATTACTTCTACTCATTTTGATGAACCTAATGCACGTAATTTAGTAGCTCAACATGATATAGCTGTAAGTTATCATGGGTATTCAGATAGTAGCGTGAAAAATACGAAAGTAGGCGGGCTAGATGAACAGTTACGTAATCTCATAGGTGAAGAGTTTACAGCTGCGGGCATACCGTGGGAACAGGAACCGTTTGAGTCAAGCATTGCAGGTGCTGAACCAGATAATATTTGTAATGTTACACGTAGAGGTATGGGTGTACAGTTGGAGATGTCAACTTTACAGCGTACCTCTTTTTTTGGCACGAATACAGCGGCACAAAGAAGGAATACAATTCTTCCCGAATTCACTAATTATATGAATGCAGTGAAACGTGCCGTAGCAAGAAGAAAAGCTTTATTATGAAGATTCATATGAAGGTGAATGTGTAGGATTACCTGCATGTTCACCTTCATGTATATATGAAGATGGAGGTATATATGGAACAAGCATTAAAACGTTTAGATATAGATAAAACTTTAGGTCGTGTGGTATTAACGGATGGACAAACACGTTTAGAAGTACCACGTTTATCAATGAGTAAGATTATTAAAGTTGTTAAGTTTTTAGGTATCGATGGATCAAAGATTTATGATCAAGCCCAAAAGATCCTTTCTAATAATGAATTAGATGATGTAACAAAAATTGCTCTTATCTTAGAAGGTATTGAAGAAGAACAATTAATTCGTATCTTTTCAATTCTTTTAGATCTGGATGATGAAGATACATTAGCTCTAGATCCCAATGAAATGTTAGATATTATTCTTGTTTATGCGGAGAAAACGAATATAGCTAAAACTTTTTCTCAAGTCCGTCAGTTGTACAAAGTGATGTTCAAGAAGGAACTGCCGGACTTGGGAACATGGTTGAAACAACGTCAAGAACAGGCTCAGGAGCTTCAGCAGAAACGTTTAGAAGCACAGAACCAAGTGAAGGAAGAGGAAGCGAAGCAGGAGGAAGTTGGGACGAATTAATAGATCATTGGATTAACATGATTGAATTAGTTTCTTCTCATTTTCGATATACAGAAGAATATGTATTAGATCATTCTTTAGACTGGGTTTTTAGGAAGTACCAACAAGCCCTTAAGGAACAATGGGAACAAAGCACAGTAAGGACACAAGAAGGTTTTAAAAGTCTCTTATTGTTGTTTGATTCTCTTATGAATAAAGGCAAGAATTATGAAGATATTCTACCATCATCTTATGAGAAGGCTATGGAACAATGGTCTGGACAACAGGAAGAAGAATCAGAGTTCGTAAAAGGTCAATGGTGGATACCTAGTCAAAATTAATCCCTCACTTACATAACGGTGGAGGGCTTTTTTATTCTTCTTAGAAGGGGGTGAGTTAATGGCAGAGGTAGGATCGGCAAGGGTCAGAATAACGGCTGATGATTCAGATGCTAGAAGAACATTAACCGGATTCACAGGCTTTTTAAAGAAAACGGCAGGTATTGCTAGTGGAGTTGTGGCAGGTTTAGCCCTCTTTGAAGGTATGAAAGAATCAGTAAAGGCTATCGGTGAAGCTACGATAGGGGCTAACGCTTCAATGGAGCAGTATGAACAAACATTAACAGTCGTGTTAAAAAGTCATGAGAAGGCAAAGGACACGTTGAAATGGGCTTCTAAATTCGCACAGGAAACGCCTTTTGAAATCCCTGATATTGTTGAAGCGACAACACGTTTAAGTTCATATGGGATGAATGCACAAAAGGTATTAAAAGATACAGGGGATATGGCAGCAGTAATGGGAAAACCATTAATGCAAGCCGTAGAAGCTGTTGCTGATGCTCAAACAGGTGAATTAGAACGTTTAAAAGAATTCGGTATTACCAAACAAATGATTATTGATCAATCTAAAAAAATGGGTATGGATGAAATTGTTAATGCTAAAGGTCAGATCACAGATATGGATAATTTCAATAAGGCATTATTTGCCCTTATGAGAGAACGATATTCTGGGGGTATGGCTTTACAATCTAAAACCTTTAATGGAATGATTTCTAATGCTAAAGATTCAATGGGTACTCTTTTACGTACAATGTCACAGCCTTTATTTGAACGTTTAAAGTCTGATATAGCAACGGCTCTACCTGTATTGACTAGCTTTACTTCTTTTGTACAAGGAGATGTAAAAGGAGCTTCCACACAACTTCAAGATGCTTTTGGAAAAGATAAAGCTAATACCATAATGGGTTATTTTAATGCTATTAAAAATGGAGTTATTGAAGCTAAGAATTGGATTCTACAGTTTCAACCAGCGGTTAAAAATTTGCTAGATATTGCGATTGGATTAGGGCCGACATTTAAAGTTGTCGGTGGGGCTATTGCTGTAGCCTTTATTCAAGTAGCAAAAGTTCTTCCTCCTGTTATTAATCAACTCACAGGTATAGTAAAAACAATTGTTCAATGGGAAGGATTTACCCCTGTTGTATTAGGTTTAGCGAGTGCATTTGTCACGTTAAAAGTAGCAATGGCAGTAACTACAGCTATTAATGCTATGCGATTTGCTCTAACTATTTTGATGAACCCAATAAGTAGAGCATTATTTTTAACGCAAGTATGGTCTAAAGCTATGGTTTTCCTTAATGCAACACTTTTAGCCAATCCTATTGGTTTAGTTATAGCGGCTTTAGTCGGTCTGGGTGTAGCCTTATATGAAGCCTATCAGCATAGTGAAAAATTCCGTAATTTCATTGATGGATTATGGAGTAAAGCTAAGAATGATTGGGTAGAATTTGTTCAGATCATGACTGATGCAGGAAAGAAAATAGCTGATCAAGCTAAGAAGGATTATGCAGAACTTTCTTCTTTAGTAAGTTTAATAAGTGGAAAGATCAGCACACAGGCTATGAAAGATTACAATGATCTAGCTACAGGTCTTTCTCTAATTGGATCACGTATAAAAACACAGGCTCAAAGTGATTATAATGATCTTTTATCGATTGCTCAAACAGTCGGTGGGCGCATAAAATTACAGGCTCAAAACGATTATAACGATATAACTACGGCTTTATCCACGATTTCAAGCCGAATTAAAACACAAGCCCAAAGTGATTACAACGATATTCTAACCGTATCTAAAACGGTTGGTGGTAGGATCAAAACACAAGCCCTTCAAGATTATAATGATTTTGTTAATGGCACGAATTGGGTCATGAATGAGCTTCCTAAGAAGATGAATGATTGGGGAGTTTCTATAGATAGGTTTTTTGATACCTTACCAGAGCGTACAAGAGCTAAATTATCTTTATGGGGTACTGCTATTAAAAATTGGGCTATTGCTCAAAATGAAGAAAATAAACGCCAATTTGGTCAATGGTGGAATTCTATTCAGTCTTGGATTACCTCAACTTCTCAAAGGTGGGGTACAAGTCTAGGTAGTTGGTGGAATTCTATAAGTGCTTGGTTTAGTAGTTTACCTTCACGGACAGGTGCAAAACTTACTACTTGGTGGAATTTCATTTCTAGTAATGTATCAAATAAATATAATTCTTGGAAAACAGCATTAGGTAGTTGGTGGCAAGCGCAGTCTGAATGGTGGGGTAGTTTACCATCTAGAACGGCTTCTAAAATATCTATTTGGTGGAATGGTATTCAAACCAATGTTTCTAATAAGTATAACAATTGGAAGACTGCTCTAAGTCGTTGGTGGCAAGCACAGTCTGAATGGTGGAGTTCGTTGCCATCTAGAACAGCCTCTAAAATGACAACATGGTGGAATTCTATTCAAACGAACGTTTCTAATAAATATAATTCATGGAAAGTTTCTCTAGGTCGCTGGTGGGCTGCACAGTCTGAATGGTGGGATTCACTACCTTCTCGAACAAGTAAGAAGTTAAGTAATTGGTGGAATTCGATTTCTACTAATGTTCGTAATCGTTATAACGATTGGAAAGCTTCATTAGGTCGTTGGTGGGATTCAATTTCTTCATGGTGGGATACGTTACCATCTAGATCAAATACCAAGCTAAATAATTGGTGGAAAAATATTTCTAGTTGGGTTGTCAGAACGGCTAGTAATTGGAGAACGTCACTAGAGAGCTGGTGGAAAGAAATAAAGAATTGGTTTGATCATTTAGATGATAAACCAGAGGTTAAGAATGCAGGTAAAAATCTTGTTAAAAAGGTATCACAAGGTTCAGAAGAACAAAAGAGAACCTTATTTGATAAGATCGGTAAAATTACAGTCGATGCCATGAAATATGCCCTTATTTTCGGTGCAATTGTTTTTGTTTCAACAGGTCGAGAGATCATTAAAAGAATGATCACAGGGGTAACACAAACCCTTCCTGAATGGTATAACAAGTACACGGAAATGAGAAAGAAAACAATTGTTAAGCTTGTAGATATGGGAACAGGTCTTTATCAAGAAGCTAAGAAAATCCCTAGTAAGATTGGTAAAGGGATCAAAGATAAAATGGGCGATGCCACAGGTGCTATGAAATCATTAGCTGATAGCCTTGTTAAGCGATTTAAAGAAGCTCTAGGTATCAATTCACCTTCTAAGGTGTTCTATAATCTCACAGGATCTATCTTTGAAGGGATTCAAAAACGTTTAACAGGTTCGGATTTAAAGAAAGTAGGCGATGGAATCTTTGATGATCTAATTTCTGGTGCAGGTGCGGGAATTAGTAGCCTTAAAGGTATGGTATCGGGTGCAGGTGGAAATGTGAAATCATGGTTATCTACTGCTTTAGCGATTACTGGAACACCTCAATCATGGCTACCTTATTTAACTACAATGGCTATGAGAGAATCAGGTGGTAACCCTAGGGCAATAAACCTGTGGGACTCGAATTTTAGGGCTGGACATCCGAGTAAGGGATTGCTCCAGACAATTGATTCAACATTTTCCAGCTTCAAAATGCCCGGCTTAAACGATATTTATAATCCGATTCATAACGCTGTTGCTTCAATTCGTTATATCAAGTCTAGATATGGCACAATCTTCAAAACGCCGGGCATTAAGAACATGCTTAAAGGTGGAGGTTATAAAGGTTATGCAAAAGGCGGATTCTTCTTAAATGGTCCTCAAATGGGGCTTTTTGGGGAGGGCGGCCCCGAAATGGCTCTACCTTTGATTGGTAAAAATATGATGCCTTATGCACAAGCTGTTGCTATGAATCTTTCTAATCTGTTAGGTGGTATAAATGGTGGCGGTGTTGATCTGTCTTCATTAGGCCCATTTATCTTAAGAGTTGAAATGAATGGGAAAACCGTTGCTGAACAGATTTATCAAGACATTAATGAATTACAGGATAGACAAGATTATAGAAGTCGTAGATCCAGAGGGGAGATAGGATAGATGGCTTTTTTATTTAATGGAATTTCCTCAGATAATTATTTTGTAGTTGAAAAGATTGAAAGGGATCTTCTACCTCCTATCTCTCATATCTTAACTGAAATTCCTAACAAGAACGGTGCTATACATCAAGGGTCTAAGCTTGGTGTAAGAGAATTTAATGTAACTATTCGTATGAGAGAAGACAGTGTAGAGGATCTAAACACGAAAATCAGAACAGTTGCCAGTTGGTTAAGGCAGAAGGAAGCGAAGCCCTTTGAACTCGTAAAAGAGGAAGGTCTTTATTATATGGCTTATTTATCTGGTGATACAAAATTAACTGAAATTGTCACGGTAGGAAAGGGAGTATTAACCTTTATTTGTCCTGATCCTATCGCTTTCAATAAGGTTGAGAATCTTGTTCCTTTATTGAATGAAGTCAATCAATTGAATATAGAAGGAACGGCTGAAACGTTCCCTACTTTGAAGTTTACCGTGAAAAGGGATATAACATTTCTTTCTTATATTGGAGAGGGAGAAAAAGATGTGGTCGTGTTAGGTAAAGCCGTTGAAGAAGATACCCAGACAGCAAAACCTAAAGAAGAACTCATTTTTGACGATGATATGGAATCTCTTACTGGATTTGGGTGGTCTGTCGGTGGAACACAGGTCGATGGGGGTGTCCCCACAGGAACGATGATTGCTTCTAATCAAACCTTCACATATTCAGATATTGGAACAGGTGATAAGTGGCATGGGCCAGCAATTAAAAAGGGATTAAGTGAAACCTTAGATGATTGGAAGGTTGAATGTTGGCTTAAATTTGATGCTACAAAAGATCCTAAGATGATCGCAAGGGCAGAACTTTATTGCTTAGATGTAAATGGTGTCGTTATCGCAAAATTTGCTTTAAAAGATATGTATAGAGATACAGCTAATACAGTTGTTGAATTTCGTGCAGGTGATCTTAATAAAGGGCAGTACATTATTAAGTCATGGGGTTCAAAACGTGGCGTTTACAACGATTTCTGGGGCTTAATCTCTTTAAAACAAGTAGGAAAAGCCTATGAATGTTATGTCACTAAGATAGTAAATGGTAAGCACACCACACGAATGTTCAAGCGGTATTATGATGTGAAAGATCAATATCATACAAATAAACTTGCTCAGATTCAATTGCACATCGCAGGCACAGGAACAAGCCCAATGCCAGCCAATGACCGTATCAATTTTGATCGTTTGAAGGTCTGGAAGGTGAACACATTAAATGAACCAGAAGAAGTTCCTATTATCGCTAGAGCAGGTGATGTGATTGAAGTAAATCATTACACAAAAGAGATCCTTATAAATGGTGAACCTTCAAAACAGATCTTAGATCCAGTAAGTAAGTTATTCCCGATTCAAGGAGATAGTGCTATAACAATCTATCCATCTGATGCTGTAACGGCTGATTTGTCTTATAAGAGTAGGTGGGAATAATGTATATAGTCAATAACGATGATGAAATTATTGGAGAATTAGAGAATGACGGAAGCGAAGCAGCGGCATATTGGAACGATGAAATTAATGAAAAGTTAAATGATGCTTATTTGACTATTAATTTTACGATGGATGCAAACCATCAAACGGCTTCTTTAATTGAAACAGGTGTAAGGATTGTCGCACCAGATGAAGATAATAATCTAATTATGTTTCGTATAGAAGAAGTGAAAGATGTTACAGCGCAGGATGGAAGCCATAATAAAGAAGTTTATGGTGAGCATATCGCCCTTGAATTGTTGGGGAAGATCATTAGACCTCAAACTTATAGTGGTTTCACAGCAGAACAGTTTTTCTCTTCCATTCTAGAAAATACGCCGTGGAAGTTAGGTATAGTGGAATGGTCAGGCACAGGTGACGTTGTTTTTGATGATTATGTCAATGCCATCGAAGCTATTGTAAAAGGTAGGGAAGTTTTTGGTGGAGAATTACGTTACCGAATTTCGTTTAATGGTACGAGATTAGCCACTAGATATTTAGATCTTCTCGTACAACGTGGGGAAAATAGAGGAAGTCAGGTTATTTATGGTCATAATATGAGTAATTTGACAAGGACAGAGAGCGGTAGAGAAGTTTACACGGCTCTTATTGGTGTTGCCAGAAGTACCAATAGTGAAGGTGGTTATCTAACCTTTGAAGATATTGAAGAGGAAGATAAGCCTTTAGGACAGGATTGGATTGGTGACGATGAAGCCCTGCAAAGGTCAGGAATTCGTTTACCGAACGGAGATTTGGCGCACTTTTTTGGAGTTTATTCTTATGATGGAGATGAAGAATTAACACCTAAATTGTTATTACAGAAGACACGAGAAGCGCTTAAAACAGCTTCTACACCTGCTTATACCTATGAAACTACGGCTGAAAAATTAGAAGAGGAAACAGGCATTAGTGCTGATGAATTTAGGTTAGGAGACACTATAACGATTCAGAATTTAGATTTAGAACCACCTCTTTTATTAGAAGCTAGAATTATAGAAACAAAAGGCTCAGTTGATGATCTTAGAGGAAGAGATTTTGTAATTGGTGATTATAAAGATATTTATAGTCAACACCAGTATTCAATTATTAAGAAGTTACGAAACACTTACCTTAGAGAATCAGCTAAATGGGCTTCTGGTGCTCGAGTAATTAGAAGTAATGTAGCTCCTGATGATCCTACAGCGGTATGGATTGATACATCTGGTGATATTGATGTTGTTAAAACGTTGAATCTTGACACAGGGATCTGGGAGAAGGCGAGTGCTACCCTTGCTGAAGAAATTCTCTATGAAAATGGTTTTTCTTTAGAGGATCTTAGACCTGCTCAGGCAGGAGCGGATATAACAGCTTTAAACACTGCATCCGATGCTTATAAATTAGCAGGTACTACGGCTAGTGTTGTAAGAGATAACGCTAGTAATGGGGCTCAGGCTAATACTAAGATTCAAAATGATGTAGGATCTGGCACCATTGAAAGTACAAGTGGATCTCAAAGTAAAGCTAATACGGCTCAAACAAAGGCAGAATGGTATACATCTGTAAGAACTGGGCTTAATTTAATTACGAATATCACAGATCTATCTGTACCTTCTCCTTATGTCTGGGTGGTAGGAGATACACCAGATGGAGTACCAGGAACAATATTAAAGAAAGAGTTTGTGGTTGGTGACACGATTAATAATACTAACCTTATGTTTCCTTCAATTAAAGTAGATCCTAAGAAATCATATTTGTTTGAAGTATGGGTAAAGGCTATGGACACGAATTCTTCCTATTGGTTAGGAAGAAAAGAATATCTAGCTGATCAAGTCACAGAAAATCAAAGTGGAAATGGGCCCAATATGGTTGGTGGTCGTACTCCGACAAGTTCAGATGTAGGAGTTTGGAAGAAGCATTATTGTATTATTGCTCCACATAATGCAGGGATTGAAGATAGTCACACTATCCCAGATTCAAGTTTAACACCAGATACGGATCATAAGTTTTACAACGCTAATACGGCTTATATCAAGCCTAAAATTTCTCTAACTTATGCACCTAAAGATACTACAAAAGGTTCTGTCATGTTTGCGACTAAGTTTTCAGTTACCGAGATTGCTAGTGATGATTCTGTTTATAGTGCTATTCAATCAAGTTCTAATACGGCAGAAGAAAATGCTAAGAATCACGCTGATAGTGTAGCGGCTACAGTTGAAGCGAATGCAAAAGAATATGCTTCTGATGCTGGCAATATCACATTAGGAACGCTTTTAGCAGAACGTTTATATGGGGTTACGATTTCAGGGAAAAAGGCAATTATAACCGATTTGGATGCAGGAAACATTGTTTCAGGTTTCTTATCTTTTAACATGGCTAAAGGTGGAGTTTTAAGGCTTGGAAGTGTTCAAGATGGAAATGGAGTGTTGCAGGTCTTAAGTGACGATGAGACAGTTGTAGGGGAAATAAATGGGCTTTCAGGAGCTTCATTTTCTACCGTTACGGCAGGTGACATCATTTCTGAAAGTGTTGTTAGAAGAAATATAACAGATATGAATTTTTATGTTGATCCGATTGGTGGGGATGATTCAAACATTGGCGATAGTTGGTCAAGTCCTCTATTAACAATTCAAGAAGCAATTAACCGTATCCCAAAGTGGAATGAAGGTAACATAGTGATACAGACTCATTATGACAATTCTAGAAACATGTATGAGGATGTGTTAATAGAAGGGATTTATGGTACTGGATCAATTACGATTAATTTTCAAACGTCTCAAAATACTCTAAATGGAACAATTACCGTTATGCGTTGTCAGCATCAAGTAGAAATAGATAAGGCTACTTTGATAAATGTTGACGGAACAAGTGGTGTTTTATATGCGTTCGGTTCTAGAAGTGTAACGATTAAAGATAGTTTTATTTATGGTCGTGGTATTAATCCTTATGGTATTTATGCGAATGGTTCATATGTAAGAGCTGATAGAACGAAAGTATATGATGCAAAAACGGCTGCTATCATTTCAGCTTATGGCTCACAAGTAGAAATTCATGATTGTGATGGTAGCGGAAATCCTAGGGGATTATGGGCGCTTGGTCCTTCTATGATTGGTGGAGATGGAACAGCACCAGCAGGTTCAAGTTCAACATATAATGCCTATGCTTCTGGTGGAGGTATTATAGAAGCTAATTTCACGTTCCCATCAACACCAGTTGTTACACCGCCACCAGAACCAGATAAAACGTATACATGGAATGCTACCTCTTCTAAATCGTGGAGAGACACTAGCGGTTGGCGTTCTGATAACAATTATGTTTATCAGGGTGAATGGTCAGGTGGAGGAAATCATAGGGGTTTATGGTTTTTTAATTCGGCTGATATTCGTGCTAAATTGGCAGGAAAAACAATTAAAAGGGTTCGTTTATA
>Ga0209795_10000163_pt1 | contig 61073 bp, 51 predicted proteins | sample AgamicOrMarz_FD_187166 | JGI IMG/M metagenome (GOLD analysis project Ga0209795, IMG submission 187166) | Agave microbial communities from Guanajuato, Mexico - Or.Ma.rz (SPAdes) (version 2) | ecosystem: Host-associated > Plants > Phyllosphere > Phylloplane/Leaf | place: Guanajuato, Mexico...
TAAAAAAATTTCGTGGTAATAGTAATCTGCAATTGCTTATTCAGTATATATGGCCACTGTAGTTACTTGAACTATATAATTAAGATAAGTAAAATCATAAATTGTTAATTTATAATTATTTATATTTTTATGAGAAAAAAAATATATGTTTGAAATTAATAAAGTAAAAATAAGTATAAAATATATATCAGAAAGAATAGCTATTATTAGGAGGTATTTTTGATTACGATAGGAAGAAAGAACGTATTATAGAAATAAACTTTAAACTTGAACAGCAAGAAGTATGGAAAAATATAAATTATTCGCAAAATTTAGGAAAAGAGCGTTCTTCACTAGAAAAAATAGTTAAAAAAATTGATAATATAATACAGGATTTTGAATATATATCCAGCTTATTGGTACTTGCATTTAAAGATAACGATGAAGAGACCTTTCTTGCAACTAAGAATGAATTAGATATTATTGAATATAGGATAGCAAGATTGGAGTTATTTAGTATGTTTGTAGGAAAATATGATAATAAAAATTGTTATATTACTCTACAAGCAGGATCAGGTGGAACTGAAGCCCAGGACTGGGTTAGTATGTTGCTACGTATGTATCTGCGTTGGGCAGAATCAAAAAAATTTAAAACTGAAATTATTGAAGAATCAAAAGGAGAAGTTATTGGGATTAAATCTGTAACTATTAAAGTTATTGGTGAGTATGCTTACGGCTGGTTACGTACTGAAACAGGTGTACATCGTTTAGTACGAAAAAGTCCTTTCGATTCAGGAAAACGTAGACATACTTCTTTTAGCGCAGTTTTTGTATATCCTGAAGTAGATGATAATGTAAATATTATAATAAATCAAGAAGATCTGCGTATAGATGTTTATCGCGCATCAGGTGCAGGAGGGCAGCATGTTAACAGAACCGAATCTGCTGTACGTATTACCCATTTGCCTACAAATATTGTTACGCAATGTCAAAACGATCGTTCTCAACATAAAAATAAAGATAAAGCACTAAAACAGCTTAAAGCTAAGCTGTATGAATTTGAGATTAATAAAAAAAATGCTGAGAAAAAGGAACTTGAAGATACAAAGTCTGATATTTGTTGGGGAAACCAAATACGTTCTTATGTTTTGGATAATTCACGTATTAAAGATTTGCGTACTGGTGTAGAAATTCGTAATACTCAGATAGTACTTGATGGAGATATAAATAAATTTATTGAAGCAAGTCTTAAAGCCGGGATATGAGGAACCTATAAATGTATGATTCAAAATCAAAAAAAATTTTTTTTAGTGATTTTAACAATGAGCTATGTTCACGTAAGGAAAAGCTAAAAAAATTACGAAAAAATGGTTTTTCATTTCCTAATGATTTCCGTATAGATACTAACTCAGAACAACTGCATGCACAATATGATGATATAAGTAACGATGAGTTAGATGATCTAAATATTCATGTTAGTATTGCAGGTCGTATGATGACCCGTCGCCTTATGGGTAAGGTTGCTTTTGTTACTATACAAGATATTGGTGGAAAAATACAGTTGTATGTTGCACGCGACCATTTAAATAATGGATTTTACAATGAATACTTTAAAAAATTTGATTTAGGAGATATCATAGGAGCACGTGGAAAAATATTTAAAACGCGTACTGGTGAATTATCTATACATTGTAATAAAATTATTTTATTAACAAAAGCTATTCGTCCTTTACCAGATAAATTTCACGGTATTGCTGATCAAGAAATACGCTATCGTAAAAGATATATAGATCTTATTGCTAACGAAAAATCTCGTAATATTTTTAAAATTCGTTCTCGTATAATTTATGAAATAAGAAATTTTATGATTAATAAAGATTTTCTTGAAGTAGAAACGCCAATGATGCAGGCAATACCTGGTGGTGCTGCTGCACGTCCATTTATGACTCATCATAACGCTCTTGATATAGATATGTATCTTCGTATAGCACCTGAACTTTATCTTAAGCGGCTTGTTGTTGGAGGTTTTGAACGTGTTTTTGAAATTAATCGTAATTTTAGAAATGAAGGCCTATCACCACGTCATAATCCTGAGTTTACTATGATGGAATTGTATATGGCTTATGCTGATTATTTGGATATGATAAATTTATTGGAAGATCTTTTACGTACAATTACGCATCAGGTGTTAGGTAGCAATGTTATACAGTACGGTAAACAGCTATTTGAGCTCGACAAACCTTTTACTAAGATGACTATGAAACAGGCTATCTGTTACTATAATCCTAAAATTAATCCTGATGATCTTGATGATATAGCAAAAGCTATTGCAATATCTAAGAATTTGGGTATAAATATTGATAAAGGATGGGGGCTTGGTAGAATACAAACAAAAATTTTTGAAAAGACAGCTGTTAGTAATCTGATGAAACCTACTTTTATTACTGCATATCCAGCAGAAATATCTCCTCTTGCGCGTCTAAACTATGAAAATCCATTTTTTGCTGATAGATTTGAATTTTTTATAGGAGGTCAGGAAATAGGAAATGGTTTTTCTGAGCTTAATGATGCTGAAGATCAGGCTGCTCGTTTCTTAAAACAGGTGCATGAAAAGGATTATGATAATGAAAATAATAAATTTATATTCTATGACGAAGATTATATTACTGCTTTAGAATATGGATTGCCACCTACAGCAGGTCTAGGTATTGGTATTGATAGATTAATGATGATATTTACAAATAGCAACACTATTCGTGATGTTATTTTATTTCCTGCGCTACGACCACAGAAATAATATTTTTAATACATAAAGTTGCGTGATAATAATCTAGATGTAAAACATTTTTTAAGATAAAATCCTCTTGGAATAGTAAATATAATATTACCAAATTCACCTATAGCTGCAGTTAGCGCTCTGTTATTTGCAGATTTATGTTTAAGTTGTAGAACTTCACCATAACTTGAAGTAATATTATCTATTTTACCTAATACAATTAAATCTAATAATTCTTCCCAATCTTGCTTAAGCTGTCTTTCCTCATCTATATTAGGACTCCACAAAAGTGGATTACCTATACGCCTCTGTGGAATAGGTATTTCAATCTGTGCTTCTATAGGAATCCATAATACTCTTGAGAGTTTATAACGAACATAACTTTTTTCCCATGTTATACCTTTATTGGTTATTAACTGTGCCATGCAGACAAAAGTTGTTTCTAAAGGTTTTCCATTACTACTATTTAAAGGAATAGTTTTTAACTCAATACCGATGTTTGCGAAATCTTGTTCCTGTTTACTACCTGCGCTAGCACCAAGTAATCTTTCTATTAGCATTCCAACCCAACCTTTATTTCTTTTTAGATTTATAGGTATTTTTATATTAAGATTAGCTGCTAGTTCTCCTAAATTAAATCCAGAAAGATTATATGCTCTAGTAATAAGTTCATTTTCATTAGCTGGTGGGTATATAAACAATATATATTTTCTTATTTATATAAAAAAAATAAAATTAAATATACTTATATTTTAATATAAATAATATCTATAATTATTAAAAAATATTTAGGTATAAGTACATTAAATTAAAATAATTAAATATTATAGACTAAAAATAGTTTACAGTATATAAATTAAAAATTTTTTATTAATTTAAAATTATGAATTTTTTAAATAAATAATTGAGGTAGTCTAGTGATTGATGATGATGGCTACCGAAAAAATGTTGGTATTGTGATCTGTAATCTTTATGGTAAGGTTTTTTGGGCAAGAAGATACGGACAACACTCATGGCAGTTTCCCCAGGGCGGAATTAATGTAGGTGAAACAGCTGAACAAGCTATGTACAGAGAACTATTTGAAGAGGTAGGTTTGAGCAGTGAAGATGTGCGTATCATAGCTTATATTAGAAAATGGTTACATTATAAAATACCTAAAAGATTAGTACGTTGGAATACTAGTCCGATATGTATAGGACAAAAGCAAAAATGGTTTCTACTGCAAATTATGTGTAAAGATGATAATATTAATATAAAAGGTGGGTTAATACCTGAATTTGATAGTTGGCGATGGGTTAGTTTTTGGTACCCTATACGTAAAGTTGTTTTCTTTAAAAGAGAGGTTTATCGCAGAGTAATGCAAGAATTTTCATTATTTTTGATGCAATTAAAAATATATAAAGTTTAGTTTTGTAAAAATAATGATAATAAAACATGTACTTATGGATAGAATAATAGTTAAAATTATATTGTGCGTTATTTGTTAAATTACTTTGTATGATGAATTATTTTTGGTATTGTATCATCCTGTCGTAGCGTCATAATCTCGCAACCATCGTAAGTTACTACAACAGTATGTTCATACTGTGCTGAGAGGCTACTATCTTTAGTTTTTACTGTCCAGCCATCTTTCATTGTATATATACTGTGATCACCAGCATTAATCATTGGCTCTATAGTGAATGCCATTCCAGATCTTAATATAACACCTCCATCTTCTGCATCATAGTGTAGTACCTGTGGATCTTCATGAAAATTTTTACCAATACCGTGACCGCAATACTCACGAACAACAGAAAAATTTTCTTTTTTAGCTAATTTTTGAATTTCTTTTCCAATATTACGTAGTCGTATTCCAGGTTTTACCATACTTATTGCTAGGTAAAGGCTATCTTTGGTAACTTTACATAGGCGTTCTCCTAGGATCGTAGTATTGCCAACTATGAACATTTTTGATGTATCTCCGTGAAATCCATCTTTTATTACTGTTACATCTATATTTATTATATCACCATCTTTTATTTTCTCCTGATCATTAGGAATACCGTGGCAGACCACATCATTAACAGAAATACATACTGATTTAGGATAACCATAATAACCTAGAGAAGCTGAAATTGCTCCTTGTTTTTCTGTGATATGTTTATGACATAATCTATCAAGTTCACCTGTACTTATTCCAGGTTTAACATTTGATTCTATGATTTCTAGTACTTCAGCAGCAAGTCTTCCTGCAACTCGCATTTTTGCAATATCATCAGATGTTTTAATATAAATAGCCATGAAGATAGCACCAAAAGATATAAATAATTAATTTTTATAAAATGGTAGAATAAATACTAATTTAAAGCAATAAAATTATAATTTATATTTAAATATTTTATATAAATAAAATTTTTTTTATTATATAAAAAGTATATGGTATAATTAATAAATATATTTAATTTATTTTAACAAGTATGTTACTACATGCACCTTATTACTGTGCTAAAAAAGTAATTTAAGTAGTATGTTACATAACTTAGAACTATAAGGTTTTATCATGGAAATTGTTTCAATGCGTGAAATGCTTAAAGCTGGTGTTCACTTTGGTCACCAAACCCGCTATTGGAATCCAAAAATGAAGCGTTTTATCTTTGGTGCTCGTAATAAGGTTCATATTATTAATCTAGAACAGACATTAATATTTTTTAATAAGGCTCTGATAGAACTAAATAAAATTGCTTCTAGAAAAGGTAAAATTCTTTTTGTTGGCACAAAGCGTGCTGCTAGTGAAGCTATAAAAGAAGCAGCTAGTAGTTGTAATCAATTCTTCGTTAATAATCGTTGGCTAGGTGGTATGTTAACTAATTGGAAAACAGTTAGGCAGTCTATCAAGCTATTAAAAAACCTTGAATCCCAGTCAAAAGACGGTACTTTTGTAAAATTAACTAAGAAAGAGGCTATGATACGTGCACGTAAATTAGAAAAGCTTGAAAAAAGTTTTGGAGGTATTAAAAATATGGGTGGTTTACCAGACGCACTGTTTGTTATTGATGCAGAATATGAGAAAATAGCTATTAAAGAAGCTAATAATATAGGTATTTCAGTTTTCGCTATTGTTGATACTAACTCAGATCCTGACGGTATTGATTATATTATACCTGGTAATGATGATGCTATAAGGGCAACAAAATTATACTTGACAGCAGTTACTAAAGCTATAAACGAAGGATATTCTTCGGATATTAATGATATTAAAATGCATAACTAGGAAAAGATAATGTCTATTACAGCTATCATGATAAAAGAACTTCGTGAACGTACAGGAGCAGGTATCTTGGAATGTAAAAAAGCCCTTATTGCAGCTAAGGGTGATATAGAACTAGCTGTAGATAATATGCGTAGGTTTGGCCAATATAAAGCAGCAAAAAAATCAGTAAAATTGGCAAAAGAAGGAATAATACTTATTAAAATTTCGCATGACTATAAATATGGAGTAATAGTAGAATTAAATTGTGAAACTGATTTTGTAGCAAATAATGTTGATTTTAAATATTTTGGATATGAAGTTATATCCTTAGCGATGGATGAACATATTTATAACATAGAAAAGTTAAAAAATATATTTGAAGAAAAAAGATCTATATTAGTAAATAAAATTGGTGAAAATATACAAATACGCCGTATAGGCTTTATTGAAGGAGATTTTGTAAGTTATTACTTACATTGTACCCGTATTGGAGTTATAGTATCAGCAAAAGTAAAGGATGAGGATAAAGAACTGATTAAGCAGGTAGCAATGCATATAGCTGCTAGTAAACCTATATATATTAATGCTAAGGATGTACCTGTAGATATAGTTTCTCGTGAGCGGAATATTCAGTTAGATATAGCTATGCAGTCAAATAAACAGCCTAAAATAGTAGAAAAAATTGTTGAAGGGCGTATGAGTAAGTTTATAGATGAAATTTCTCTTACTAATCAGTATTTTATACTTGATCAAAGTAAGAAGGTTGGTCAAATACTATATGAAAAAAATGCTATAATTAATAGTTTTATCCGTTTTGAAGTAGGTGAATTTTTATAAAAAAATTTATTTTATAATATTTTAAATAAATATATAAGAAGATAAGTAAAATTAGTAATTTTTAAATAGATTAATATTTTTTTTATAAATAACAGGATAATTAAATATCAATGGTTAACAATGTGATTAATACTATATTTAAAGATACTGAGTTACGTATGAGTAAATGCGTGCAAATATTAAAAAAAAATATAAATAAAATACGTACTGGACGAGCTTCATCAAACTTGCTTGATGGTATTAAAGTTTCATGTTATGGATCTATGACTCCTTTACGTAATTTAGCAAATATAGTTGCAGAAGATTCTTGTACTATAGCTATAACTGTTTTTGATAATTCACTTATTTCTAAAATAGAAAATTCTATTTTGACTTCAGATCTTGGTTTGGCTCCATACTCTATTGGTTCTGTAATTCGCGTATCTTTACCACCTCTTACTGAAGAGCGCCGTCGTGATTTAATTAAAATAGTACGCGTTGAAGCTGAGCAAGGAAGGATATCTTTGCGAAATGTTCGCCGTTATGCAAATGATAAAGTTAAAGTTCTACTTAAGGACAAAGTTATTAACAAAGATGAAGATCGCCGTTCACAGGAAGATATTCAAAAGTTAACTGATTATTGGATTAAAAAAATAGATATAATATTATCTGAAAAAGAAGCAGAACTTATGCAGTTATGATTAAGTTGATGTATTTTATATATATTAAGTTAACAATATTTATTTTTTATAAAATAAAAATTAAATGCAATACGATATAATTTAATTATTATTTATGAAATATTAAATAAGTAAGAGGATAAAATATTGCAATTATCATCTCCACGACATGTAGCTATAATTATGGATGGTAATGGTCGTTGGGCTAAAAATAGAGGAAAATTACGTATATTTGGTCATAAAGCAGGTATTAATTCTGTACGCCGTGCAGTAAGTTTTGCTGTTAGTCACAAATTTGATGCATTGACTCTTTATGCTTTTAGTAGTGAGAATTGGAACCGTCCAGTACAAGAAGTTTCAGCATTAATGGAACTATTTGTACGAGTACTAGATAATGAAGTTAAAATTTTACATAAACATAATATACGTTTGCAGATTATAGGTGATAAGAGAAAATTTGGTATATGGTTACAAGAACGTATTAGTAATTCTGAAGAATTAACACGTAATAATGATGGTTTGAAACTAAATATTGCAGCAAATTATGGCGGGCGTTGGGATATTATTCAGGGTGTTAGGCAACTTGCTATTCAGGTTAAGAATGGTATTTTATGTCCTGATAAAATAGAAGAAAATACATTATATCAGTATATATGTCTAAACGAGCTTGCACCTGTAGATCTTGTGATAAGGACTGGAGGAGAACACCGTATAAGTAATTTTTTGCTTTGGCAAATTGCTTATGCCGAGCTATTTTTTACTGATGTTTTATGGCCAGATTTTGATGATGTTGTTTTTGAGTTTGCTTTGAATGCTTTTTCTAAACGTAATAGGCGTTTCGGTAGTACTAAACAGAATGATTAACTTTTTTAGTATTTAAACAAAATTATAATTTTACCTAGTGCTATTAAAATAAAAATATTTTTTAATATTTATAATGGTATTACATACATAAGCACAATGTAGATGAAAAATTTGATAATAGCTTTTATTTTTTTTAGTAGTAGCAGCATATCTATATACTGTGCAGATATATTATTAGTAAATAATATTTATTTTGAAGGATTACAAAGAGTAACAGTAGGTGCAATGTTATTGAGTATGCCAGTACGTATTGGTAATATAGCTACAGATGAAAATATTAGAAATACTATACGTACTTTATTTTATACAGGAAAATTCGAGGATATTAGAGTACTTATTGATAAAGATTCACTTATTATACAAGTTAAAGAGCGTCCTACTATTGCTAGTATTAGTTTTTTAGGTAATAAGGAGGTTAAAGATGAGTTTCTGAAGAATAAGCTAGATGCAGAAGGTATTATGGTTGGTGAAGTACTTAACAGAACTACTATTGCAAATATAGAAATGGAAATAGAAAATTTTTACTGTAGTATTGGTAAGTATAGAGCTATGGTTAAGACTATAGTAACGCTACTTCCGTGTAATATGGTAGATTTAAAGATAGTATTAATTGAAGGTGAATCTGCTATAATTCAGCAGATTAATATTGTAGGTAATAATGTATTAACTACAAATGAATTAATTTCAAATTTTAAACTGCATAATAAAGCTACATTATGGAACGTTGATAATAAATATAATAAAAATAAAATATCAATATACATAAAAATATTACGTAATTTATATTTAGATATAGGTTATGCTTGCTTCGATATTTTTTCTACTAATGTAAATATAACGCCAGATAAAAAGAGTATATACATTACTATAAACATTAATGAAGGTGCTAAATATAAATTTTATGATATAGTTGTTAACTTTAATATAGCAATTAGTAATTATAAAGAAGTTATAAAACTAGCAAAAATAATACCTGGTGAATTATATAATAGAAGTAAAGTAAAAAAAATAGAAAAAGATATTAAACAACTTCTTGGAAGTTATGGTTATAAATATACAAATGTATTAAAAAAATATGAAATTAACTATATAGATAAAAAAATAAATTTGTATATTAATATTGATACAGGAAAAAATTTATATGTTAGATATATAAAATTTTTAGGTAATAATATAACTAAAGATTTAGTACTACGCAGTGAAATACAGCATATGGAGGGAACTTTGCTAAGCAGCAATTTAGTTGATAAAGGCAGAGAACGTTTAAATAGTATTGGCTATTTTAATGTAGTAGATACTAATATTATTATGGTAAATGGTTCACTGGATCATGTTGATGTAATATATAAGGTAAAAGAACATAACATAAGAAGTATTAATGCAGGCATAGGCTTAGGTACAGAAAGTGGTATAAGTTTTAAGTACTCTATCCAAAAAGATAACTTGTTTGGTACTGGTAATTTAGTTGCATTAAATGGAACGAGGAACAACTACAAGACATATACTGAATTTTATATAAAAGATCCATACATAATTGATGGTATTAGCTTGAGCAGTAAAATATTTTATAAATATTTTAAAGCTGATGGCGTTTATATATCTGATTATGATTTACGTATTTATAGTTTTTGCAGCACAATTGGTTTTACGATTAACGATAACAAGATACTAAGTATTGGTATAGATTATGTACATAATTATATAAATAATATAATAAAAAATAAGGTAGTTATGTTACCTTATTTAAAAGTTAACGGAATAATAGATAAAAATAATATTTTTTATACTAATAAAGTTGAAAAATATTCTTTAAGTACAGATGATTTATTTTTTACTATTGGTTGGTGTTCTAATAAATTAGATAATTATGACTTCCCTAATGCTGGTTATAGGGTAAGTTTTTTAGGAAAAGTAACATTACCTTATTCAAAAAGTGAATACTATAAGATAACTTTTGATATACATAATTATATTAATTTTAAAAAAAAATTTATATTTATGGTACGTGCTAGTGTAGGTTATATTGCAGGATTATGTAGTAAAAAAGTACCATTTTTAGATAAATTTTACGCTAGTAGTACAAATACTGTACGTGGTTTTAATTCAAATAATATAAAATCAAATATATTTAATTCATCAGCATATCTACTAGCTAGCAATGGTCCTGTTTTAGAAGGTTCTATTGATGCAGTTGGTGGTAACGATGCGATGACCATAGTTAGTGCAGAGGTAATATTTCCTACTCCATTTTTAATAGAGCAATATGCTAATTCAGTGCGTACATCATTTTTTATTGATGCAGGTACTGTGTTAGATACATATTTGCATAATAAAAAAAATAATATAGAATTTAATCGTGCAACTGGTATTCCTGATTATAGTGATACGAATAATAATATTCGCGTTTCATGCGGTATATCTGTAAAATGGATGTCACCTATTGGGCCTATAGTATTATCATATGCTCAACCAATTAAAACATATACAGGAGATAAATCAGAACAGTTCCAGTTTAATATAGGTAAATAATAACATAATTTATATTTTTAAGGAGTTTAAAGTGAATAAGTTATTATTTTTTATTATTATTTTATCACTATTTAGTAACTATGCAGCAGCAGCAGATAGGATAGCTGTTGTTAATGTATCTAGTATTTTTCAGCATTCTTCGCAACGTGCTATTGTAGCTAAGCAACTTGAAAAAGAATTCAAAATTCGTACTTCTGAACTACAGTCTATGGAGCAAGATCTACAAAAAAAAATGCAAAAACTTAAACGTGACGGCTCTACTATGAAAGCTATTGAACGTGGTGCATTAGAAAAATCAGTAATAGCACAGCGTGAAGCATTTTCTAGTAAGGCGCAGGCTTTTGAAAAAGACAATAATCGTCGTCAAAATGAAGAGCGTAATAAAATACTAAGTAGTATCCAAGAAGCGGTAAATAGTGTAGCTCACAAAGAAGGATATGATGTTGTAATTGACGCTAACGCTATTGCTTACGCTAAAAGCTCTAAAGATATCACAGTAGATGTATTAAAAAAGGTTAAATAATTTTTTAAAAATTTATAGCAACTAAATTAGTTAAATAGTATCTAATGCACAATAAGTATAAAAAAATTATAAATATGTATAGCTTGCGGTATAAGTAAATAAAAATATTTTTTTTATAAATTTAGGGGGTATTACTACGTAATTATACAATATATTAATTTATGTATTTTATTGTTATTTAAAATAATAGTTATTAAAAATAAAAATTATATTATTAATATTTAAGATATATTATATATTTTTCATAATATTTTTAATTTTATACTATTTTAAAGTGTACTATAAAAAGTAAAATTCATTATTTATATAAAAAATGTATCATTAAATTAAAAATTTTTAATTTAAATTTTACTATACAAAAATACAATTTGTACTAATAATCTATATATTTTAAAAGTACAAAAAAAATTAAAAAAATATTTGGTAGCTATTGATGAAGTAATAAAAGTAAAGTGCAACTACAAGATGCTTTATTATATAAGTATAATTTATTAAATAGCGTATTTTTATATTTTTAAAGGTATTGCAAAAATTGATATAAAAATAGCTTTATAAGAGTAAATTATTTTTTATTTTTATGATTATTAATGATGCACATCAAGCAAAGCACTGGTCTATGATGCTAATTTTATGTATTTTTTTAGTAAAAAATTTTAAATAATTGATTATTTTAAGTACTATTTAAATAATTTTAAAAAATCTTTTAATAATTATAAATTATATTAATAATAAAAAAAATAAATACCATCGCGATACACTATTTGCTTAATTTATAAAAAAAATAATAAAATTATATTAAAATGCAGCATGTGCGGTGATAAATATTATTAATTAAAGTATTACTGATTTTATTTATATATAGGTATAAAAAAATGGTAGAACCACGTTTTATTCATCTTCGTATACATAGTGACTACTCCATGAGTGATGGTTTAGCAAAAATAGAATCAATAATAAAAAAGGCAGCTATGTTTAGGATGCCAGCGTTAGCAATTACAGATTTTACAAATTTTTTTGGATTAATTAAATTTTATAGATTGGCTCATAGTTTTGGTATTAAGCCTATTATTGGAGTTGATTTACGCATAATATATGAAAATGAAATTGCAGAAATTACTGTTTTAGCTTCTAATAATGTAGGTTATAAAAATTTAAAAATTATTATTTCTAAAGCATACCAATGTGGTTATAGTTCTTCTGTAGGACCAGTTATAGATCGTAGTTTGCTTATTATTCATAAAGAAGGATTAATTATTATTTCAGGAGCACGTGGAGATATTGGAAAATATTTAATGTTTGGTAATATAAAGCAGGTAGAAAAGTGTATTTCTTTATACCAGAAAAACTTTCCAGAAAGTTACTATCTAGAGATTATCCGTACTGGTAGACCTGATGAAGATAGCTATTTACATAAAGCAGTAGAGCTAGCTATTAGTAAAGGATTACCATTAGTAGCAACAAATGATGTACGTTTTATAAGTAAAGAAGATTTTGATGCTCATGAAATTAGATTAGCTATTCATGGAAGTTATACTATTAATGATAGTAAGCGACAGCAGTATAAGTATAATTATAGTGATCAGCAATATATGCGTAGTGAGCAGGAAATGTGTGATTTATTTTTAGATATTCCAGAAGCTTTAACTAATAGCGTAGAGATTGCACGACGTTGTAATGTTACAATTATACTTGGTAAATATTTTTTACCAAATTTACATAATATTGATATTTCTGCTGATAAATTTTTGATTAAATGCTCGTACGAAGGATTAGAGGATAGGTTGAAATTTTTATTTCCAGAATCAAATAAAAGAAGTGAAAAAAGTAAAATATATGAGGATAGACTATATAATGAGCTAAATATTATAAATAATATGGGTTTTTCTAGTTATTTTATAATAGTAATGGAATTTATAAAATGGTCAAAAGATAACGGAGTACCAGTAGGACCTGGTCGTGGTTCAGGTGCTGGTTCACTAGTAGCATATGTTCTTAAAATTACAAATATAGATCCTATAGAATTTGATTTGTTATTTGAACGTTTTCTTAATCCAGAACGTGTATCAATGCCAGATTTTGATATAGATTTTTGCATGGATAAACGTGATATGGTTATTAACCATGTAGCTGATACCTACGGTCGTGATGCTGTATCACAGATTATTACTTTTGGTACTTTAGCAGCTAAGGCGGTAATTCGCGATGTTGGTAGAGTATTGGGGTATCAATATGGTTTTATAGCTCGTATTTCTAAATTAATACCATCAGATCCAGGTATAACTTTGGATAAAGCTTTAGATGTTGAGCCTAAGTTAAAGGAATGTTATAAATCTAACAAAGAAGTTAAAACACTGATAGATATTGCAAAAAAACTTGAGGGATTAACTAGAAATGTTGGTAAACATGCTGGTGGCGTAGTAATATCCCCGACAAAAATAACTGATTTTGCTCCTTTGTATTACGATACAGAAGGTAAGCATCCTGTAACACAGTTTGATAAGAACGATGTTGAACAAGTAGGATTAGTTAAGTTCGACTTTCTTGGTTTGCGGACTCTTACTATTATAAATAGAGCAATTGAAATGATAAATTTTAGGCTATCTAGAAATGGATTATCTTCTATTGATATAGATAAAATTCCTCATAATGATGAAAAAAGTTTTTATATGTTACAACGATCAGAAACTACAGCGGTATTTCAATTAGAATCTAGGGGTATGAAATCTTTAATAAAACGTCTTAAACCTGATTGTTTTGAAGATATGATAGCATTAGTAGCGTTATTCCGCCCAGGTCCTTTGCAATCAGGTATGGTTGATAATTTTATAGCTCGTAAACATGGTCGTGAAGCTATATCTTACCCAGATAGTAAGTGGCAACATGATTTACTTATACCAGTACTTGAGTCTACTTACGGTATTATCCTATATCAAGAACAAGTAATGAAGATAGCTCAGGTATTAGCAGGTTATACATTAGGAGCAGCAGATATACTGCGCAGCGCGATTGGAAAAAAAAATATTAAAGAAATGGCTAAGCAGCGCTCAGTTTTTAAGGAAGGTGCGAAAAGTATAGGAGTTGATTTTGAACTATCAATGAAAATTTTTGATATTATAGAAAATTTTGCTTGTTACGGATTTAATAAATCTCACTCAGCAGCTTATGCATTGATATCATATCAGACATTATGGTTAAAGGCGCACTATCCTGCGGAGTTTATGGCTGCTGTAATGACAGCTGATATAGATAATACTGAAAAAATTTTTTTAATAGTAGAAGAGTGTAGGCGTATAGGTATAAAAGTTTTACCACCAGATATTAATAGTTGTCAATATCATTTTCATGTTAATAACAATGGAGATATTGTTTATGGTATAGGAGCTATTAAAGGAATAGGCGAGGGGCCAATTAAGGAAATTATAGAGGCGCGTAATCATAGTGGTTCTTTTGTAGATATTTTTGATCTATGTATTCGTACAGGAAAAAAGGTTAATCGTTTAGTATTGGAGAAGCTTATTATTTCTGGTGCATTTGATTATCTAGGTAAGCATCGTGCAGAGTTGATGAACTCCCTAGAAGATACTATAAAAACTTCAGATAAATATCTTAAAGCTAAGTCTATTGGTCAGATTGATATGTTTTGTGAATATACTATGTCATCAAAAACAAACAGCGTTTTATGGACAGAACAGGTAGTGCTTGAAAAAGAACGTGAGGTTATTGGATTCTATATTACTGGCCATCCTATTACAAAGTATCTAAAAGAGATAGAACATTATTCATGTGGTCTACGTTTGAAAGATATAAAATATTATAAAGAAAATGGTAGTAAAATAGTTACCGCAGTTGGTATAGTAATTTCTACAAGATTTAATTTTACAAAAAGCGGAAAAAATATTGTTTTTTGTATTATTGATGACAATTCAGGTAGGAGATTAGAAGTATTAATTTTTTCAGAAAATATTTCTAAATATAAGCATTTAATAAAAAAAGATATTATTCTGATCGTTAAGGGACAGATTATTTATTATAATAATAGCAATGATTACATTAAGATGATTGCAAATAAAGTTATGGATATTAACGAAGCACGTAATAAATATGTACGTAGGCTTGTTATATTAATTAATGAAATGCAAATTAATAATAATATTATAAATCATATAAGCGTATTATTGGTACATTTTATACCTGGAAAGGTACCAGTTTATATTTATTATCAACGTAAAGATGCGTTAGCACGCTTACGATTGGGAGCAATGGTAACTATAAATGATAGTTTACTAAGTGAATTACAAAAAATTATAGGAAAAAAAAATATTGAAATAGAATTTTATAAATATGGGATATTATGAATATATTTTTTAAAATATGCATTGCATAAAGTTAGCGCGTCATCAATACTACAAATATAATTATTTTATATATTGATGATATTAAATTATCGATATATTTTTTTAAATATTTTATTACAGCATATATATAAATTTTTAATTATTAATATTTATAAATATTATGAAAAAAAATATTAATTACATGGAATGGCATAAACAGGTAATAGACTATATTTATAGATCTGAATATAAAAATTTACTTTTAGCATTTAGTGGAGGTCTAGATTCTACGGTATTACTTGATATACTTACTGTATTACGTAATGAACAAAAAGCAATATTGTCATATTCAACACAGCCTATTACATTAAGGGCTATTCACATTAATCATGGATTAAGTAAGTATGCTGATTATTGGGTATATCATTGTGAACAGCAATGTAAGCAACGTAATGTTCCTTTAAACGTATTTAATGTAAAATTAAGCGATATATCAGAAGGTATTGAAGCATCTGCACGAAAAGTACGTTATGATGTACTACGTAATAACTTACTTTCAAATGAAGTTTTGTTAACTGGTCATCATCAGGATGACCAGGCAGAAACATTTTTATTAGCATTAAAAAGAGGTAGTGGTCCTGCAGGTTTATCGTCTATGGGAATGGATACTGTGTTCTATGAACATAGATTGTTAAGACCTTTGCTGCAGTGTAGTAAAGAAAATTTAATTTTTTATGCTAAAGAACGTAAAATAAGCTGTATCGAGGATGATAGTAATAGTAACGATCGTTTTGATCGGAATTTTATAAGAAAATATATTATACAGATAAAGCAGCGTTGGCCTAAATTCTGTAATGCAGTATCACGTAGTGCAAGATTATGTGCTGATCAGGAAAAAATTATTGATGAATTACTGATAAAAAATATTAATGAAATAATTAATCATGATGGTTCATTATATTTTACACCGTTACTAAAAATGAATTTTTTAATTATAAGAGCTATACTACGTCGTTGGTTAGCTTCAAATGGTATAAAAATGCCTTCATTTAAGAAAATAGATAATATTTTGCATGATGTAATGCTTAGTAGACGTGATGCAATACCACAAATAAAAGTATCATATAAAAAATTATTATGTCGTTTCCGCAACAGACTTTATATTTTACCAGTACAATATTTCATTTCATTAGATAATATTATTTTTAAATGGCCTACTAATGAGGAAACTCTATTTTTACATAAAGATATTGGTTTTCTTACTCGTAAATTCGTATATTATAATAATGTATCACTAGATAATACATCTATACACTTTAGCGTTATTAGAGCACCACTAGATGATGAAAAGGTATATATACGTTTTGGTAGTGTAAGTGGACGATTACATATTATTGGGCGACATCGTAGTAGAAAATTAAAAAAAATATGGCAAGAGTTAGCAGTACCGCCATGGTTACGTAAAATTATACCATTATTATACTATAATAATATATTGATTGCTGCTTTAGGTTTTTTTGTTACAAAAGATAGTAAATTAAATACTAAAGATTTATATAATAAATGGATAATTTACTGGATTAATAAAAAAAATATATAATTTTTTATAATATATTTTTAAAATTTTTAAGTTTTTTAACAATAAAATCTACAATAGCATTAAGCTTAATTAGTTTTTTTTTACCGCTACGACGATTTTTATATTCAATATCATCAGTATCTAAATGACGATCACTAATAATTATAATATGTGGAATACCTATTATTTCTATATCTGCGAACATAACTCCTGGACGTTCTTTGCGATCATCTAATATAACTTGGATGCCGTATGTACTAATTTTACTATAAATAGATTCTGTAACTTCTTTTACCCTAAAAGATTTATGCATATTAATTGGCAAAATTGCTACGTTAAAAGGTGCTATAGATTCTGGCCATAAAATACCTCTATCATCATGGTTTTGTTCTATTACTGCAGCAACTAATCTTGTTATACCAATGCCATAACAACCCATTATTAATGGTTTTGTGCTTGAGTTTTTATCCTGTACCATAGCTTTTAGTTTATTTGAATATTTTGTACCTAGTTGAAATATGTGACCAACTTCTATTCCACGTTTAATTTTAATGTTACAATGCCCATCTGGACTAATATCTCCATTACGTAAATCTGCTATAATTGGTAATTTTAAATCTCGATGCCAGTTTATTCCAAAAAAATATTTTCCTTCAATATTAGCTCCAGCAATAAAGTTACTCATCGTAGCAACGCTACGGTCAATAATTATAGGTACAGGTAAATTAACAGGTCCTAATGAACCTAAACAGATACCAAAATTTAATTTAATATCCTTTTCACTAGCAAATGTTAATGGTACTGCTACTTGTTGTAGTTTTTCTGCTTTTAAAATATTAAGGTTATGATCACCACGTAACATTAATGCTACTAATGGATTAGAAGCTCCTTTACACGCAAGTACTATAAATATATTTACTGTTTTTTCTATTGGTATATTAAATTTTTTAGTTAGATCATATATATTTTTTATACCATAATTTTCAACAATACGCATTTTTTCTATTTTTTCTGTACTTGAATTATTATTTATTTTAGTATATTCAGCTATATTTTCTGCATAATCAGAACATGTAGAAAATACTATATCATTTTCACAACTATTAGCCAGTACATGGAATTCATGAGATATTTTTCCTCCTATATAGCCAGTATCTGCCTGTACAACACTGAAATTTAAACCAATACGTGTAAAAATTATATTATAGGTTTGATACATAATTTCATATGTTGTCTTTAGTGATGTCTCGTTAGTATGTAACGAATAAGCATCTTTCATTATAAATTCACGTGAACGCATAACGCCAAAACGAGGACGTACTTCATCACGAAATTTAGTTTTAATTTGAAAAAAAGTTATTGGTAATTGTTTATAAGATACTAGTTCATTGCGCACTAAATATGTTATTACTTCTTCATTTGTAGGTCCTAGTACAAATTTTCTAACGTTACGATCTGTAAATTTTAATAATTCAGGTCCATATTCAAGCAAACGTCCACTATTTTTCCATATATTTGCAGGCTGAACTATAGGAATAGAAATTTCTAGAGCACCTATATTAATCATTTCCTCACGTATAATAGACTCTACCTTATGTAGAATACGTAATCCTGTAGGTAACCAAGTATATATACCAGATGCTAACTTACGAATCATTCCTGCGCGTAGCATTAGCTTATGGCTTATAGCTTCTGTATTAGCTGGTATTTCTTTAATAGTTGAAAGTAAATATTTACTTGTGCGCATGATAATATAATTAAAAAATAATAAGTATTATAAAAATATATAATTTAAAAATTAAACAACTTGACATATTATATAAATATTGTATATATTAATTAATATTATTACTATAAGTAATGAAAAAAATTATAATATCTATATAAAAATAGCTATTTTTTATTAAATATAAGTAAAATTTACGTATTAAATAATAAAAAATTTAATTTATGAATATTAATATAACTTACATTAGTATTTAATGTATAAAAGATATATTTAATAAAGGTGTTATTGCTATAAATAGTAAATTTTTATACGCGTGTTACAATAGTGTATAAAAAAAATTTTAGTATGCAATTAAGTATAAAAATTTATTTTTTCATCCTACCATTGTAGTAGTTTATAATTATTTTAAAGTTATAACAATATTAATATAATAATTTTATTATTAACATGTCCCCTTCGTCTAGTGGACTAGGACATCGCCCTTTCACGGCGGTAACAGGGGTTCGAATCCCCTAGGGGACGAATTTTTTATATTAATTGTAAAAAATATTTTAATTTATGTTAATAAGTGTATTGCGTTAAAATTATGACGTGGTAGTATGATTTAAGTTTTTTAAATAATTATTAATTAGTATTATATTGATTTATAAGATAAATATATGATAATTTATATCATATAAATAAATTTATATTAATATGTAACTTAGTATTAAATTTATTTTTTATATATTAAAATAGTAATTTTAACATAAAATTCTAAGTATTTTTATACTATTAATTTTATTATATATTAGTATAATTAGGAGTATGTAATAAGATGGAAATTAATAGTTTTTTTGCTAAGCATCTTTATTTTGATAATAAAAATTATCCTAGAGGTTTTTCTAGATATGGTTATTTTACTATTATAGAAGCTAAATTATTAGAGCGTTGTGGACATGCTTATAATGCTCTATATAGAGGTATACGAAAACCTGTTACGGATGAAGAAAAAAAATTTATTGAAGTATGTAATGGTGAACGCATGCCTTCTAATGAACATGAAAAAGTTTGGATAAAATATATGGAACATACTAGTCGTCCTAAACGTTTTCATACTTTATCTGGAGGTAAACCACCTATAGATGTTATAGATGATTATATAGATAATGAAGAAGAAAAAATGTAAATATTATAAAAAATTTAATTTATTTGAGATAAAAATGAAAAATAAAATTATTATTTTGAATGATGATATTTTTGAAAATTATGTTATAAAGACAAATAAAATATTTCTTATATATTTTTGGGCCGAATGGTGTGGTCCATGTAAAATGATGACACCTATTATGGAAGAAATAGCTAATGAATTTTATGGTAAATTGACTATTGGTAAAATTAATATAGATGAAAACAAGGTAACTACACTTTTTTATAACATAAAAAGTATACCTAATTTATTACTTTATCGTAATGGTGAAGTTGTATTGAATAAAGTAGGAATGTTATCTAAAGGACAATTAGAAGAGTTACTTAAGATAAATCTAACTAATTAATAGATAATTTATTTTTTAAAAATAAAATAATAGCTATTTTTATTATTATTTTTAATTATTATACTTTAAAAGTAACTATTGTTAAATAAATATATTTTTTATTTATAATAACCCATAGTTAAATAACCAAAAATTATGAACCTAACTGAATTAAAAAATACACAAGTTTCTGAGCTAGTGATTTTAGGAGAAAATGTTGGGCTAGAAAACATAGCTCGCTTACGTAAGCAGGATATGATTTTTGCAATTCTTAAACAACATGCAAAAAGTGGTGAGGATATATTTGGTGATGGTGTATTAGAAATATTGCAAGATGGTTTTGGTTTTCTACGATCTAGTGATAGTTCTTATCTTGCTGGACCAGATGATATTTATGTTTCTCCAAGCCAAATACGTCGTTTTAATCTTCGTACAGGAGATACTATTTCAGGTAAGATACGTCCTCCAAAAGAGGGTGAACGTTATTTTGCGCTATTAAAGGTTAACGAAGTTAATTACGATAAACCTGAAAATTCTCGTAATAAAATTTTATTTGAAAATTTGACACCATTGCATGCAAATTATAAGTTACGTATGGAGCGTGGTAATGGTTCTACTGAAGATTTAACTGCACGTGTACTAGATCTAGCTGCTCCTATTGGTCGTGGGCAACGTGGTCTTATTGTAGCTCCTCCTAAAGCGGGTAAAACTATTCTTCTGCAGAATATAGCGCAGAGTATCGCTTATAATCATCCAGATTGTTTGTTAATAGTATTACTAATTGACGAACGCCCTGAAGAAGTAACTGAAATGCAGCGTATGGTTAATGGAGAGGTAATTGCATCAACTTTTGACGAACCTGCATCACGTCATGTGCAAGTTGCTGAAATGGTAATTGATAAAGCTAAACGTTTAGTAGAACATAAAAAAGACGTAATTGTATTGTTAGATTCTATAACTCGTTTAGCACGAGCTTATAATACTGTAGTACCAGCTTCTGGTAAAGTATTGACAGGTGGTGTAGATGCTAATGCTTTACATCGTCCAAAACGTTTTTTTGGTGCTGCACGTAATATGGAAGAGGGAGGTAGCTTAACAATAATAGCTACTGCTCTTATTGATACTGGTTCAAAAATGGATGAAGTTATTTATGAAGAATTTAAGGGTACAGGTAATATGGAACTACATTTATCTCGTAAAATAGCGGAGAAGCGAGTTTTCCCTGCTATAGACTATAATAGATCAGGAACACGTAAAGAAGAACTTCTTACTACAAAAGAAGAATTACAAAAAATGTGGATTTTAAGAAAAATTATTCATCCTATGTGCGAAATTGATGCTATGGAATTTTTAATAAATAAATTATCAATGACTAAAACTAATGATGAATTTTTTGAAATGATGAAACGTTCTTAATTAAAAATTTTAAAATAAATAATATAATATATAAATTATAATTAGTAGATAGCGCCTGTAGCTCAGTTGGATAGAGCACTGCTATCCGAAAGCAGAGGTATCAGGTTCAAATCCTGTCAGGCGCATAATATATAATGGTGATTGTAGCTCAGTTGGTAGAGCTCTGGATTGTGGTTCTAGTTGTCGTGGGTTCGAGTCCCATCAGTCACCCAATAAAAAGCGAAGATGGCGGAATTGGTAGACGCGCTAGCTTCAGGTGTTAGTGTTTTAAAAAGACATGAGGGTTCAAATCCCTCTCTTCGCACGCACTATCATTTACAAGTATAAAATGCGGCGAGTAGCGCAGCTTGGTAGCGCAACTGGTTTGGGACCAGTGGGTCGGAGGTTCGAATCCTCTCTCGCCGATTATTTATATATTATTATGATAAATATGTTAAACAAGCTATCCAAGTTATAAAAAATATTATATTACCAGAATTTTGCACTTTATAAGTAGACTATTAGTGCATAATAATAAAAAATGCATATATATAAGTAGGTAAAGATGTTAATTTAATGAACTGCACGATTATATCGCAATAATTTGTACTATTTTAATGTATTGGTTTTTGCAGCTATTATAATTAAGATAAATAAGTATAAATTTTTTTATATTAATATGTAATTATTGATGATCTGCTTATATATTAATTTTCAAATAGTATATTTTATTACTATTAAATAGTAATTTAACAATTGATGGTTAAATAAAAATGAAAAAAGTTGGTTTTATAGGATGGAGAGGTATGGTTGGTTCAGTTCTTCTACAACGCATGTTAGAAGAAAATGATTTTGATACAATATGTCCAGTATTTTTTTCTACTTCTCAGTATGGACTGAGTGCTCCTATAGTTAATAATAAACAATATAGTACTCTAAGAGATGCTTATTCTCTAGAAGAATTAAGAGAAATGGATATAATTGTTACTTGCCAGGGTAGTGATTATACAGAAAAAATATACACACAACTACGATGTATAATTGGATGGCAGGGTTATTGGATAGACGCATCTTCTTCGTTGCGTATGCATGATAGTGCTATTATTATACTTGATCCTGTTAATTCTAATGTTATAGAACAAGGACTAAATAAAGGTATTAAAACTTTTGTAGGTGGTAACTGTACTGTAAGTCTTATGTTGATGTCACTTGGTGGGTTATTTTATAATAATATTATTGAATGGGTTTCAGTTGCTACTTATCAAGCAGCTTCTGGTAGTGGTGCTAGTTATATGCGTGAACTGCTTATTCAAATGGGAAAATTGTATGGAGTTGTTGCTAAATCTTTACAAGATATATCATCTTCAATATTAGATATTGAACGTAGTGTTACTAATGAGACACGTTTACTTCCTGTAGATTATTTCGGTGTACCTTTAGCAGGTAGTCTTATTCCATGGATAGATAAGCAATTAGAAAATGGTCAGAGTAGAGAAGAATGGAAAGGTCAGGCAGAAACAAACAAGATTCTTGATACGAAGAATACGATACTTATAGATGGATTATGTGTAAGAATAGGTGCACTACGTTGCCATAGCCAAGCTTTTACTATAAAGTTAAAAAAAGATGTTCCACTAAATGAAATTGAACAAATGATTGATATTCATAATGAATGGGTAACTATAGTACCTAACGATAGAGAATTATCTATACGTTCGTTAACTCCAGCAGCTGTTACTGGTACTTTGAGTACTCCTGTAGGTAGATTGCGTAAGATGAATATGGGTAAAAAGTATCTATCAGCCTTTACTGTAGGTGATCAATTATTATGGGGTGCTGCGGAGCCTATACGAAGAATGTTACGTAAATTATTATAATATTTATTAATAGTAAGAATGTTCTCCAGATTGATGGTCTGTAATATCAGATACACCTTTAAGTTCAGGAATTTTTTTTATTAATAATTTTTCAATACCTTTTTTTATCGTAAAAGAAACCATAGAACAACCGTTACAACCACCTTCAAACTTTAATATAGCTAATAGATCATCAGTTATATCGATAAGGGTTACTTTACCTCCATGTATTGCTAATTTTGGGTTAATATTAGATTGTAGCATATTATTAACTATAGATTTAATTTATAATTTTCTATTTATAAATTCCATATATATACATAATATAAAATAATTTTATTTTTTTATATTATATAAGTATATAAAAAAAATAAATAGTAAAATATTATTTTTACTTATAAAGTTAAATATATATTTAATGTATTTTATATAGTATATTTAAAAAAAATAAATATAATGATATAGATAAATATATAAATAGATTAGTAAATAATAATTTTTATATATTTAATAATAAAGTATTTATTACTATAAAATTTTTTATAAAAATAATATATTAAAATTTATCTAAATTTAATAATTTTATTGTTATTATTTTTAATGTTTAACTAATATTTTAATAATAAAAAAAATGAAAGAAAAACGTAATATATTTTTGGTTGGTCCTATTGGTGCTGGAAAAAGTACAGTTGGACGTCAATTAGCTCAACAACTTAACATGGAATTTTTTGATTCTGATCAAGAAATTGAACTAAGAACTGGAGCTGATATAGGTTGGGTATTTGATGTAGAAGGTGAAGAAGGTTTCCGTAAGAGAGAAGAAAAAATTATTAATGAACTTACGAAAAAACAAGGTATTGTCTTAGCTACTGGTGGTGGATCTATTTTATCACGAGAAACACGTAATTACTTATCTGCTCGTGGTATGGTTGTTTATCTTTCAATTACTATTGAAAAACAGTTATCCCGTACTAAACGTGATAAAAAACGTCCTATTTTACTACAACAACAGCATCTAAAAAAAGCTACGCATCGAGAAGTATTAGAAAATTTAGCTTACAAACGTAATCCATTTTATGAGGAAATTGCTGATATTACTATTAATACAGATGAAAAAAATGTAAAAATAGTTGTTAATAAAATAATTAACATGCTTACAAAAAACTAATATTAAAAAATTTAATATATATAATTGATTATTTTTTTTATATTAAAATTTACTTATAACTAATAAAATATATAGTATTTACCTAATATTATATAAAATTATAGATAATACTACTAATTACATTGGTATTTATGTATTTTTTTAGTACTATACTATTTAAGGTAAAATAAAATGAGTAAAGGAATAGTATTTAGCGGTACTCAGCCATCAGGTCAATTAACAATTGGAAATTATATTGGTGCACTACGTCATTGGGTAAGTTTACAGAGTGACTATGAATGTATTTATTGTATTGTTGATTTACACGCTATAACTATTCGGAATAATGCAAAATTATTACGTAATACCTCTCTTGATATTATTGCACTTTATATTGCTTGTGGAATAAATCCAGCTAAAAGTATTGTATTTATACAGTCTCATGTACCTGAACATAGTCAATTAAATTGGTTACTAAATTGCTATACATATTTTGGTGAACTAAGTCGTATGACTCAATTTAAGGATAAGTCAGAACGTTATGTAGACAATATTAATATAGGTCTATTTAATTATCCAGTATTAATGGCTGCAGATATTTTACTTTATCAAACTAATTATGTTCCAGTTGGTGATGATCAAAAACAACATATTGAACTTATTCGTAAGATTGCAAAGCGATTTAATAATATATATGGAAAAATTTTCACAGTACCTGAGTCATTTATTCCTAAATATGGTGCACGGGTTATGTCTCTACTAGAACCAACAAAAAAAATGTCAAAATCAGATAGTAATCGTAATAATATTATTACCCTGTTAGAAGAACCTAAATCAGTAGTAAAAAAGATAAAAAGTGCTGTTACTGATTCAGATAAACCACCTTTAGTTTTTTATGATCCGATAAATAAACCTAGTGTTTCTAATCTTATAGATATTCTAGAAGGTGTAAGTGGTATACCTATTGCGCAGCTAGAAAAAGATTTTTATGGAAAAATGTATAGTTCTTTAAAAGAAACTGTAGCAGATGCTGTATCTTCAATGCTAATAAATTTGCAAAAAAAATATTATGCAATACGTTCAGACGAAACTTATTTAAATAATATTTTAAGCGTTGGAGCAGAAAAAGCTAGTGCTTTAGCTAGCGTAACCTTAGCTAGGGTATATGATGCAATAGGTTTTATTAATAAATAATTATAATAATATAAAATAATAATATTTAAATTGGAGATTTATATGTGAACTATTGTATTATGGTAACTGGTCCTGCTTATGGTAATCAACGTTCAAGTAATGCACTACAATTCGCTAAAGCACTATTTTTGTGTGGTCATAATATAAAAAAAGTATTTTTTTATCAAGAAGGTGTATATAATGATAATATTTTTACATTACCAGCTAGTGATGAGATAGATATAGTGCGTTCATGGCAAGTTTTTGCAAAAGAAAAAAAAATTAAATTGGATGTTTGCATAGGAGCGGCTTTGCGTCGTGGTGTATTTGATGCTACAAAATTTAATATAGATAACTTACCATATGGATTTAGACTAAGTAGTCTAGGTAATCTAGCACAGTTAATACTTAGTTGTGATCGTTTTATTAAATTTTAAATAATTTTTATATTATGAAAAAAAGTATTAGTTTTGTTTTTACAAATTGTCCTCATGGTGATGCTGGTGGAAGGGAAGGGTTAGATGCTATACTTGCTGCTTCAGCATTTATCGATAAAATAGGTATATTTTTTATATCTGATGGTATTTTTTTATTATTACCTAAACAACAACCAGCATATATTCTAGCACGTAATTTTATTTATACATTTGGTATATTATCTATATATGGTATAGATAAAATTTATATTTGTGCTAGTTCTGCACAAGAACGAGGTTTAAATGTTAATGAAAAATTTATTTTATCTGCTGAATTGTTGTCAGCAAATGAATTGCGTAAAAAAATAAAAAATTATGATATAATAATAAATTTTTAACTAATATAATAAATATTAATGTTATATATTATTAATCGTTCCCCTTATGTTTTTGATATTTTTGCATTACTACGTATTGTTAAACCAAGAGATGATTTAATTCTATTATCAGATGGAGTGATCGCTGGATTGAAAAATTCTAAAGCACAGTGTGCTTTAAGTGCTTCTTATATGAATATTTATGCATTAGAAAATGATATAATAGCTCGTGGCCTATCAAATTATTTATCAGATAATATAATAATAGTAAGTTATATTCAATTCGTTAAATTAACAGAAAAAAAATCAAAATTAATTACTTGGTAAAAATAGTTTATTGCATATTTATTGACAAATATTATGATAAGAACATAAAATTTTTTATTTAAGGAAATTTATTTATATGACAACTATTAATCAACTTGTGCGAAAACCTAGATCAAGAAAAATAGCTAAAAGCAATGTTCCAGCATTGGAGTCATGTCCACAAAAACGTGGTGTATGTACTCGTGTATATACAACAACTCCAAAAAAACCTAATTCGGCTTTACGTAAAGTATGTCGTGTTCGCCTTACTAATGGTTTTGAAGTAACTTCTTATATTGGTGGTGAAGGTCATAACTTACAAGAGCATTCGGTTATTCTTATTAGAGGTGGTCGTGTAAAAGATTTACCAGGTATTAGATACCATACTGTTCGTGGTGCTCTTGATTGTTCAGGTGTTAAATTTAGAAAAAAAAGTCGTTCAAAATATGGTGTAAAAAAACCAAAATCTTAATAATTTTTTATATAATATAGATTATCTATTGATACTTATTAAAATTTTTAATTAACAGCGGAGTATTTATATATATGCCACGGCGTCATATAATTAATAAGCGTAAAATAATACAAGATCCTAAATTAGGATCTGAACTTTTATCAAAATTTATAAACATACTTATGGTTAATGGTAAAAAATCAATAGCAGAAAATATAACTTATATTGCACTTGAGATGCTTTCTAAGCGTTCTAATAAAGGTAAGTTAGAAGTTTTTGAATTAGCATTAGAAAATGTACGTCCTATTGTTGAAGTTAAATCAAGACGAGTTGGAGGTTCTACTTATCAAGTACCAGTAGAAGTTCGTCCTATACGTAGTAACGCTCTTGCAATGCGTTGGATCATTGAAGCTGCTCGTAAACGTAATGATAAATCTATGGCTATACGTTTAGCTAATGAACTTTTTGATGCAGCAGAAAAGAAAGGTTTTGCTGTAAAAAGACGTGAAGATGTTCATCGTACAGCAGATGCTAATAAGGCTTTTGCTCACTATCGCTGGTAATATTTATTAATAGAGGATTAAAATGGCTCGTATAACTCCAATTTCATATTATCGCAATATTGGTATTAGTGCACACATAGATGCAGGTAAAACTACAACTACTGAAAGAATTCTTTTCTATACAGGTGTAAACCATAAAATAGGTGAAGTGCATAACGGCGCAGCTACTATGGATTGGATGGTACAAGAGCAGGAACGTGGTATTACTATTACTTCAGCGGCGACAACTTGTTTTTGGTCTGGTATGGCTAAACAGTTTAATATACATCGTATAAATATTATTGATACACCTGGACATGTTGACTTTACTATCGAAGTAGAGCGTTCTATGCGTGTACTTGATGGTGTAGTTATGGTTTATTGTGCTGTAGGAGGTGTACAGCCACAGTCTGAAACTGTGTGGCGTCAGGCTAATAAATATAAAGTACCGCGTATAGCATTTATTAATAAAATGGATCGTATTGGTGCAAATTATTTAAATGTAGTTGAACAAATAAAAATACGTTTAGGTGCTAATCCTGTACCAATTCAATTAGCAATTGGTGCAGAAGATAAATTCACAGGAGTAGTAGACCTAGTGAAAATGAAAGCTATAAATTGGAATGAAGAAGATCAGGGTGTAACTTTTATTTATGAAGATATTCCATCTGAACTTATAGAATTAGCTAATAAATGGCATAAATATTTAGTTGAATCAGCAGCTGAAGCATCTGATGAACTTATGGATAAATATCTTTGCTATGATGTATTAACTGAAGAAGAGATAAAATCTGGTCTGCGTGAGCGTGTTTTAAAAAATGAAATTGTTTTAGTTACTTGTGGTTCAGCTTTTAAAAATAAAGGGGTACAGGCTATGCTGGATGCAGTAATAGAATACCTACCTGCTCCTACTGATGTTGCTGCAATAAATGGAGTTTTGAATGATGGTAAAACTCATATTGAACGTAAATCAAGTGATGAAGAACCATTTTCAGCTCTTGCATTTAAAATATCTAATGATCCATTTGTAGGTAACTTGACTTTTTTTAGAGTTTATTCAGGTGTGGTTAGATCTTATGATATAATATTAAATTCAACAAAAGAAAAACGTGAGCGTTTTGGTCGTATTGTACAGATGCACGCTAATAAACGTGCAGAGATTAAAGAAGTGCGTGCTGGAGACATAGCTGCGGCTATTGGATTGAAAGATGTTACTACTGGAGATACACTGTGCGATCCGTATGCACCGATAATTCTTGAACGTATGGAGTTTCCAGAACCTGTTATTTCTGTTGCTATTGAACCAAAGACTAAAGCTGACCAAGAAAAAATGAGTTTTGCTCTTAGTCGTCTAGCACAGGAAGATCCTTCTTTCCGCGTATGGATAGATGAAGATTCAGGTCAAACTATAATTTCTGGTATGGGTGAGCTGCATCTTGAAGTTATAGTTGATCGTATGCGTAGAGAATTTATAGTAGAAGCAAAATCAGGTAAACCACAGGTTGCTTACCGTGAGACAATTCGCTCTATTGTAGAGCAAGAAGGAAAATTTATTCGTCAATCAGGTGGTAGAGGTCAGTTTGGTCACGTATTGCTACGTATAGAACCTATGGAAAGTGGTAAAGGATACGAATTTATTAATGAAATTGTTGGTGGCGCAGTTCCTAAAGAATATATTCCAGCAATAGATAAAGGTGTTAAGGAGCAGTTAAAGAGCGGTATTTTAGCTGGTTACCCTATCATAGATATTAGGGTAGCAGTTTTCGATGGCTCTTATCATGAAGTAGATTCTTCAGAAATGGCATTTAAGATAGCAGCATCAATAGCGTTTAAAGATGCTTTTATGAAAGCTAATCCTGTTATTTTAGAACCTATTATGAAAGTTGAAGTAGAAACTCCTGAATATTACATGGGTGATGTTATTGCTGATTTGAACCGTCGGCGTGGTATTATTGAAGGTATGTTAGAAACTTCAATTGGTAAAAAAGTTAGTGCTAAAGTACCTTTGTCTGAAATGTTTGGTTATGCTACTAATTTACGTTCACAAACACAGGGTCGTGCTTCTTATTGTATGGAATTCTTTAAGTATAAAGAAGCACCTAATAATATAATTAAGGAAATTATAGAATCACGTAAAAATAAATAATTTTCATTAATAAATAAAATTTTTTTATAAAAAAAGGTTTTTTATGCTTTTAAATAATGAAGTACAAGGAAGTAAGCTATTTATTGAAAAAATTAAGTTTTTAGTTATAACTTTACTATTATTAATTGCAGTAGCTGGTAATTATTATTATAGAAATATAAGCTTTGCGCTAAGAATATTATTTATTTTTTTTATAATTTATATATCATTTATTATAGCTTTAATTACTGATATAGGAAAGAATACAGTATTTTTTGCAATTGAAGCTATAAAAGAAGTACGTAAAGTAATTTGGCCTTCTAGTAAAGATACTTTAAATACTACGTTGATAGTAATAGCTGTTACTACTTTAATGTCAATAACTTTATGGTGTATAGATACTATTATGGTATATCTAGTATATTGTATGACTAGCTTAAGGTTATAAAAAAATGTATGAAGATCAAAAAAAAAGCTGGTATGTAGTGCATGTATTTTCTAGTTTTGAAATGCGCGTAGCACAATCTATTAGAGAACATATTAAACTACATGATATGGAAAAACTATTTGGTGAAGTAGTTGTGCCAATGGAGGAAGTAATTGAAATTCGTAGAGGACAACGTAGAAAAAGTGAACATAAATTTTTTCCAGGCTATGTATTGATACAGATGGTAATGAACGATGCTAGTTGGCATTTAATACGTAGTGTACCAAGAGTTATTGGATTTATAGGAGGTTCATCAGATAGACCTGCGCCTATTAGCGATAAGGAAGTTAATGTATTAATGAATAGATTACAGCAAGTTAGTGATAAACCACGTCCAAAAATATTATTTGATCCAGGTGAACTTGTGCGAGTAAACGAAGGACCATTTAAAGATTTTAATGGTATAGTTGAAAATGTTGATTATGATAAAAATAGACTAAAAGTTTCTGTTTCTATATTTGGTAGATCTACACCAGTAGAGTTAAATTTTAGTCAGGTTGAAAAGAGTTAATATTTTTATAATATATAATATACTATGAGAAAATAACATGGCTAAGAAAGTACAATCATATATTAAATTACAGGTTGCAGCAGGTATGGCAACACCTAATCCTCCTGTTGGTCCTTCATTAGGGCAACATGGAGTAAATATTATGGAATTCTGTAAAAAGTTCAATGATAGAACAGAAAAAATGGAAAAAGGTTTACCAATACCTGTTATTATAACAGTTTATTCAGACCGTTCTTTTATTTTTGTTACAAAAAATCCTCCAACTGCAGTTTTATTAAAAAAAGCTGCAGGTATAGAATCTGGTTCTAGTAAACCAAATATAGATAAAATAGGTAAATTAACTAGTACTCAGATTTATGAAATAGCAAAAATAAAATCTTCTGATATGACTGGTGCAAATATAGAATCGATATACAGTTCTATTGTAGGTACTGCATATTCTTTAGGATTAGTTATTGTAGAAGAGGATTAAAATGGATAAATTAACTAAACGTATGCGAATAATTAGTAAAAAAGTTGATTTTACCAAAAAGTATAATATAAAAGAAGCTTTAACTATTTTAAAAGATTTTGCAAAAGTTAAATTTGTAGAAAGTGTTGATGTTGCTGTAAATTTAGGTATTGATGCTCGTAAATCTGATCAAAATGTATGTGGTGCTACTGTATTACCATACGGTACTGGTCGTAAAGTTCGTGTTGCTGTTTTTACGCAGGGAGATAATGTAGAATTAGCTAAAACTGCTGGTGCTGATATTGTTGATATTGATGATTTATTATATAAAATAAAAAAAGGAGATTTTAATTTTGATGTTGTTATTGCAACACCAGATACAATGGATGTAGTTGGTAAGTTAGGTAAGTTTCTAGGACCGCGTGGTATGATGCCAAATAATAAATTTGGTACTGTAACTATAAATATAGTTGAAGCAATTAAAAACGCAAAAAAAGGTCAGGTACGTTATTGTACAGATAAAAACGGTATTATTCATACTACAATAGGTAAAGTAGATTTTGAATCATATAAATTAGAAAAAAATTTTCAATGTTTAATTATAGCAATTAAAAAATTAAGACCAGCTCAGGTAAAAGGTATATACATAAAGCAAATAAGCATATCAACTACTATGGGAGTCGGATTAAAAATTGATAAAAATTGTATTTAATCCATCATAAAAGCTTAATTATTGCTTTACGTTATATTTTAATTATTATATAATTTAAGCTATTTATTATTATCGTAAATTAAATTTTTAGGTAATAATATTTTAAATACAGGAGCAAAAGCTAATGGCATTGAATCTTCAAGATAAAAAATATATTGTTGCTGAAGTAAAAGAAATTGCTAAAAGCGCACTGTTTGCTGTAATTGTTGATTACTGTGGTATAAAAGTAGATAAAATTACTGAACTTCGTAAAAAATGCCGTGAAGTAGGTGTTTATATACGTATTATTCGTAATACTTTAATGCGTCGCATTATTACTGGTACACCATTTGAATGTTTAAAAGATAATTTTTTTGGTCCTACTATGATTGCTTTTTCTAATAAAAATCCTGGATCAATAGCTCGTATATTAAAGATTTTTGCTAAAGAAAATGTAAACTTTACAGTTAAAGCAGCAGCATTTAAAGAAAAAATTTTATCATATGATCAGATTAACTGTCTAGCAGATCTTCCTACTTATGAAGAAGCAATTATACGTCTTATGTTAACTATAAAAGAAGCATCTGTAGGAAAATTAATTCGTACGTTGGCAGCATTATGTGATAAGAAAGAAGAATTATAAATAATATATCTATTTTTTTAATTTATAAGAAATTTTTTCTATAGGAATATTTATTATGTTAATTGCTAAAGAACAAATTTTGGATGCAGTTGAAAAAATGTCTGTTATGGAAATAGTTGAATTAATATCTATGATGGAAAAAAAATTCGGTGTTTCTGCTGCTCCAGTTATTAATTCTGTTACTTCAGATAAAGCTACTGAAGTAATTGAAGATAAAACTGATTTTAATGTTATTTTGACGGCTATTGGTAACAATAAAATTGCTGTAATTAAGGCTGTACGTAGTATTATGGGTCTTGGCCTAAAAGAAGCTAAAGATTTAGTAGAAGCTGCACCTTCAACTTTGAAAGAAAGTATTAATAAAAATGAAGCTGAAGTTTTAAAAAAATCTCTAGAAGAAGTAGGAGCTTCTGTTGAATTAAAATAACATGTACTAATAAAGGATAGGATATAAGTAAGTAGCTGCTATTTAAACTATTTTAATAATATTTTATTAAAGCAAACTAAACTATATATAATTGTAGTATTAAAAAAATTATTATTAATATTTAATAATATACTTTTAAGTTAGCTAAGGAACTATATGGTATACTATTATACCGAAAAAAAACGTATTCGTAAGGATTTTGGTAAACGTCCACAGGTTTTAGACGTTCCATATCTGTTATCAATACAGATAGACTCATTTCAGAAGTTTATAGAAAAAGATACTCAAGGACAGTATGGTCTTGAAGCAGCATTCCTTTCAGTATTTCCTATACATAGTTATAGCGGAAATGCTGAACTACAATATGTTAGTTATCGTTTAGCAGAACCTATATTTGAAGCTAAAGAGTGCCGTATTCGTGGTTTAACATTTTCTGCTGCTTTACGCGTAAAGCTACGTCTAATTATTTATGAACGTGAAGGATCAGAAGGAACAGTTAAGGATATTAAAGAACAAGAAGTTTATATGGGAGAAATTCCTATCATGACTGATAACGGTACATTTGTTATTAATGGTACTGAGCGTGTTATAGTTTCCCAATTACATCGTAGCCCTGGTGTATTTTTTGATAGTGATAAGGGTAAGACACATTCTTCTGGTAAAGTATTGTATAATGCACGCATTATACCTTACCGTGGTTCATGGCTTGATTTTGAATTTGATCTAAAAGATCACTTATTTTTTCGTATTGATCGTCGTCGTAAACTACCAGCTACTATTATTCTTCGTGCACTAAATTTAACAACTAGTAATATACTAGATACTTTTTTTGATAAGTTAGTTTTTTATAAAATAGATAATAACAAGTTCAAAATGGAACTAGTTCCTGAACGTTTACGTGGTGAAACTGCTACTTTTGATATAAAGGTTAATAGTACTGTTTATGTGGAGAAAGGTCGTCGTATAACTGCTAACCATATTCGTAAATTAGAAAAAGATGGTATAGAAAAAATAGAAGTTCCTATTGAGTATATTATTGGTAAGGTGGTAATAAAAGATTACAAAGATGATAAAACAGGTGAAATTATTATTTCAGCTAATATGGTGCTATCATTTGATTATATATTAAAAATAATTAATTCTGGACATAAATGTATTGAAACACTATTTACAAATGATTTAGATCACGGATCTTATATTTCTGAAACGCTACGTATCGACCAAACTAGCAATAGACAAGATGCACTAATTGAAATATACCGTGTTATGCGCCCTGGTGAACCACCAACTAATGAAGCTGCTGAAAATCTTTTTTATAATTTATTTTTTTTAGATGATCGTTACGATCTTTCAGCAGTAGGAAGAATGAAGTTTAATAGATCGCTATTACGTGATGAGATAGAGGGTTTAGGTACCCTTAGTAAAAATGATATCATTGCAGTAATGAAGAAACTTATTAACATTCGTAACGGTAAAGGTGAAGTTGATGATATAGATCACTTAGGTAATCGCCGTATTCGTTCAGTAGGAGAAATGGCAGAAAATCAGTTCCGTATTGGTTTAGTACGTGTAGAGCGCGCAGTAAAAGAACGTTTATCTTTAGGTGATATAGATACCATAATGCCGCAAGATATGATTAATGCAAAACCTATTTCTGCTGCTGTTAAGGAGTTCTTTATTTCTAGTCAACTTTCACAGTTTATGGATCAGAATAACCCTTTATCTGAGATTACTCATAAGCGTCGTATTTCAGCATTAGGTCCTGGTGGTCTAACTCGTGAAAGAGCTTGTTTTGAAGTACGTGATGTACACCCAACACATTATGGTCGTGTATGTCCTATTGAAACTCCAGAAGGACCAAATATAGGTCTTATTAATTCACTTTCAGTTTATGCTAGGACCAACGAGTATGGTTTTTTAGAAACTCCCTATCGTCGTGTAATAAATAACATAGTAACAGATGAAATACATTACTTGTCTGCAATTGAAGAGGGAAACTTTGTTATAGCTCAGGCAAATACTAATATAGACAAAAAAGGATATTTGGTTCATGATCTAGTTACCTGTCGTAATAAAGGTGAATCAAGTTTATTTAGTCGCGATCAGGTTGATTATATGGATGTTTCTACTCAGCAGATAGTATCAGTAGGTGCTTCACTTATACCATTTTTAGAGCATGATGACGCTAATCGTGCATTAATGGGAGCTAATATGCAGCGTCAAGCTGTACCTACTTTGCGTACAGATAAGCCTTTAGTAGGTACTGGTATGGAACGTGTAGTAGCTGTTGATTCTGGTGTTACAGCAGTAGCTAAGCGTGGAGGTACTGTTCAATATGTAGATGCATCTCGTATAGTTATTAACGTTAATACTAATGAAGTATATCCTGGTGAGGCTGGTATAGATATTTACAATCTTACAAAATATATACGTTCTAACCAAAATACATGTATTAACCAGAAACCTTGCGTTTCGTTATGTGAAAAAGTTAATCGTGGTGATGTTTTGGCAGATGGCCCTTCAACAGATATGGGTGAATTAGCATTAGGTCAGAATATGCGTATAGCATTTATGCCTTGGAATGGTTATAATTTTGAAGATTCTATGTTAATTTCCGAACGTGTGGTACAAGAAGATAGATTTACTTCAATACATATCCAGGAATTAGCTTGCATATCTCGTGACACTAAGTTAGGGCAAGAAGAAATTACATCGGATATACCAAATGTAGGAGAAGCTGCATTATCTAAGCTGGATGAATATGGAATTGTATACATAGGAGCTGAAGTAACAGGTGGTGATATTTTGGTAGGTAAGGTAACGCCTAAGGGTGAAACTCAGTTAACACCAGAAGAGAAACTATTGCGTGCTATATTCGGTGAAAAAGCTTCTGACGTAAAAGATTCTTCGTTGCGCGTACCTAATGGAGTATCTGGAACAGTTATTGATATACAGATTTTTACACGTGAAGGTATAGAAAAAGATAAGCGTGCATTAGCAATAGAAGAAATGCAATTAAATAAAATTAAAAAAGATTTAACAGAAGAAAGAAAAATTTTAGAAGATAGTATTTTTTCAAGTGTATATGATTTACTTATATCAAGTGGTATAGAAGAAAAAAAAATTGATAAATTAACAAAAGAGTGCTTGCTAGAAATAGACATAGCAGAAGAAAAAAATAAAAATAAATTAAAGCAGCTTGCTGAGCAATACTACAATATTAAGACGATTTTTGATAAAAAATTAGAATCTAAAAAGAATAATATTACTCATGGAGATGATTTAGCTCCAAGTGTGCTTAAAATTGTTAAGGTATACTTAGCTGTTAAACGTTATATTCAGCCTGGTGATAAAATGGCTGGTCGTCACGGTAATAAAGGTGTTATATCTAAAATTAATCCTATAGAAGATATGCCTTATGATGAAAACGGTATTCCTGTAGATATCGTACTAAATCCTCTTGGTGTACCTTCTCGTATGAATATTGGTCAAATTCTAGAAACACATCTAGGTATGGCTGCTAAAGGAATAGGAAATAAGATTAACTATATGCTTAAACAACATGAAGAAGTAGAAAAAATACGTAAATTTATTCAGAAAGCTTATGATTTAGGTTATAAATCTAGGCATAAAGTAGATTTAAACAAATTAACAGATTGTGAAGTATTGCGTCTTGCTGAAAACTTAAAAAATGGTATACCTATTGCTACACCTGTATTTGATGGTGCTCAAGAGGATGAAATAAAAGAATTGTTAAAATTAGGTAACTTACCAACTTCAGGTCAAATTACATTATTTGATGGACGTACTGGTGAAAAATTTGAACGTCCTGTTACAGTTGGTTATATGTATATGATGAAACTAAATCATTTAGTTGATGATAAAATGCATGCACGTTCTACTGGTTCTTATAGTCTTGTTACTCAACAGCCTCTAGGTGGTAAGGCCCAGTTTGGTGGTCAACGTTTTGGAGAGATGGAAGTTTGGGCATTAGAAGCTTATGGTGCTGCATATACATTACAAGAAATGTTAACTGTAAAGTCAGATGATGTTAATGGTCGCACTAATATGTATAAAAATATTATAGATTGTAATCACACTATGGAACCAGGTATGCCTGAATCTTTCAACGTACTATTAAAAGAGATACGTTCTTTAGGTCTGAATATAGAGCTTGAAGACGAAGATTAATGGTAAAATTTTTTATATTATTTTTATTTGTATATTATATGCGATTTAAAAAAATAATATATATAAGAGATATACTCCTACAGGAGATAATTATTGAAAGATTTACTTAAATTGCTAAAATATAAAAATAAAAAAGAAGAATTCGATAGGGTTAAAATTTCTCTTGCATCACCAGAAATGATACGTTCATGGTCTTTTGGTGAAGTTAAAAAACCTGAAACGATTAACTATCGTACTTTTAAACCAGAGCGTGATGGTTTGTTTTGTGCTCGTATTTTTGGTCCTATAAAAGACTATGAATGTCTTTGCGGTAAATACAAACGTATGAAACATAGAGGAGTTATTTGCGAAAAATGTGGTGTTGAAGTAACTCAGAAAAAAGTTCGTCGTGAACGAATGGGACATATAGAGTTAGCTTCACCAACTTCTCATATTTGGTTTCTTAAATCGTTACCTTCTCGTATAGGTTTATTATTAGATATGTCGCTACGTGATATTGAAAGGGTTTTGTACTTTGAATCTTATGTAGTAGTAGAAAGTGGCATGACTAACCTTGAGTGTCGTAAAATATTGACAGAAGAGCAATATTTAGATGCATTAGAAGAATTTGGTGATGAATTTGAAGCTAAAATGGGTGCTGAAGCAATTCAGGAATTGTTAAAAAAAATTGATATAGAACATGAATTTGAATATTTAAACGAAGAACTAGAAGAAACAAATTCTGATATTAAACGTAAAAAAATTACAAAACGTATAAAATTACTAGAATCATTTATAAATTCTGGCAATAAGCCAGAGTGGATGATACTAACTGTACTACCAGTACTTCCACCAGAGTTACGACCTTTAGTACCATTGGATGGAGGTCGTTTTGCTACTTCTGATTTAAATGATTTATATCGTAGAGTTATTAATCGTAATAATCGTTTGAAGAGCTTATTAGATCTTTCTGCTCCTGATATTATTGTACGTAATGAAAAACGTATGTTACAAGAAGCAGTAGATGCATTACTTGATAACGGTCGTAGAGGTCGTGCTATTACTGGTTCTAATAAACGTCCGCTGAAATCTATTGCAGATATGATTAAAGGTAAACAAGGTAGGTTTCGTCAAAATCTACTTGGTAAACGTGTTGACTATTCTGGTCGTTCAGTTATTACTGTAGGTCCGTACTTACGTCTGCATCAGTGCGGTCTTCCTAAGAAAATGGCGATAGAATTATTTAAACCATTTATATACGGTAAACTAGAAATACGTGGTTTTGCAACTACAATTAAAGCAGCTAAAAAGATGGTTGAACGTGAAGAAACAGTAGTATGGGATATATTAGATGAAGTAATTCGTGAACATCCAGTAATGTTAAATCGTGCTCCTACGTTGCATAGATTAGGTATTCAGGCATTTGAGCCAGTATTAATAGAAGGTAAGGCTATTCAATTACATCCTCTAGTATGTACTGCATACAACGCAGACTTTGATGGTGATCAGATGGCTGTTCACGTTCCATTAACGTTAGAAGCTCAGCTTGAAGCTAGAGCTTTGATGATGTCTACTAACAATATTTTATCACCAGCTAATGGTGAGCCAATAATTGTTCCTTCTCAGGATGTTGTTTTAGGTCTATACTATATGACTAGAGTTCGTGTAAACGGTAAAGGTGAAGGTATGTTGCTAACAGGACCTAAGGAAGCAGAACGTATTTATCGTTTAGGTATTGCAGAATTACATGCGCGTGTTAAGGTTAGGATTACAGAATATGATAAAAAAGATAATGGAGAATGGCATAAATGTACTAACATAGTTGAAACTACTGTAGGAAGAGCTATTCTATGGATGATTGTACCTAAAGGTATTCCATTTATGCTAGTTAATAAAGAGTTAGGTAAAAAAGCAATATCAAAAATGCTTAATACCTGCTATCGTATTCTTGGTCTTAAGCCAACTGTTGTATTTGCAGATCAGATTATGTATATAGGTTTCGCCTACGCTGCCCGTTCAGGTTCATCTGTAGGTATCGATGATATGGTTATACCTGAAAAGAAAGCTGAGATAATTAATGAAGCAGAATCTGAAGTTTCATATATTCAAGAGCAATTTCAGTCTGGTTTAGTTACTGCTGGAGAACGATATAATAAAGTTATAGATATATGGTCTGCAGCAAATGAACGGGTAGCTAAAGCAATGATGGATAACCTTTCTACAGAAGAGGTTATTAATAGTGATGGTTTTGAAGAACGTCAGGTATCGTTTAATAGCATATTTATGATGTCAGATTCTGGTGCTCGTGGTTCTGCAGCACAAATTCGTCAGTTAGCCGGTATGCGTGGTCTTATGGCTAAGCCAGATGGTTCAATTATTGAAACTCCGATTACTGCTAATTTTCGTGAAGGTTTAAATGTACTTCAATATTTTATATCAACTCATGGTGCGCGTAAAGGACTAGCAGATACTGCATTAAAAACTGCTAATTCTGGTTATTTGACTAGACGTTTAGTTGATGTTGCGCAAGATCTTGTAGTTACAGAGAATGATTGTAAAACATTAAATGGTATAGTTATGACATCAGTAATAGAGGGAGGTGATGTAAAAGAATCATTACGTGAACGGGTACTAGGCCGTGTTACGGCAGAAGATATGTTATTAAAACCAATTAGTACTATTACTAAGGATATTTTGATAAAACGTAATACATTACTAAATGAGCATTGGTGTGATATACTAGAAGTATATTCTATTGATAGTATAAAAGTACGTTCAGTTGTTACCTGTAATACTGATTTTGGTGTATGCGCATATTGTTACGGTCGTGATTTAGCTAGGGGTCATTTGGTAAACAAGGGAGAAGCAATAGGTGTGATAGCAGCGCAATCTATAGGTGAACCAGGTACTCAACTTACAATGCGTACTTTCCATATAGGCGGAGCAGCATCTCGTGCAGCTGCAGAATCAAGTATCAAGATAAGAAATAAAGGTACTATTTTTCTTAGTAATGCTAAGTTTGTAATTAACTCTAATGGTAAACTTGTAATTACATCACGTAATACTGAGTTAAAGGTTATTGATGAATTAGGTCGTACAAAGGAAAGCTACAAGGTACCTTATGGTGCAGTAATAGCTAAAAGTAATGGAGAAGAAATTATAGGTGGGGAAAATATTGCTAACTGGGATCCTCATACAATGCCAGTTATAGCAGAAGTAGATGGTTTTATACGCTTTACAAATATGATTGACGGTCAAACGATTACTCGTCAGACAGATGAATTAACTGGTTTGTCTTCTATTGTTGTATTAGATACAGCTGAACGTATAGGAAGTAACAAAGATTTGCGTCCAGCTATAAAGATTGTTGATATTAATGGTAATGATGTGCTTATACCTGGTACAGATATGCCGGCACAGTATTTTATACCTGGAAAAGCTATTGTTCAGCTTGAAGATGGTGCTAAAATTAGTATAGGTGATACATTAGCACGTTTGCCACAAGGAACAAGTTGTATAAAGGATATTACTGGTGGATTACCGCGTGTTGCTGATTTATTCGAAGCTAGACGTCCTAAAGAACCTGCAATACTAGCTGAAATTAGTGGTATTATATCATTTGGTAAAGATACTAAAGGTAAGCGCCGTCTTGTAATATCACCTATAGACGAAGGTAGCTCCTCTTATGAGGAGATGATTCCTAAATGGCGTCAACTTAATGTTTTAGAAGGTGAATATGTAGAACGTGGTGATGTTATTTCTGACGGTCCAGAATCTGCTCATGATATTCTACGTTTACGTGGAGTACATGCTGTTACTCGTTATATTGTAAACGAAGTACAGGAAGTTTACCGTTTGCAAGGAGTAAAAATTAATGATAAACATATAGAAGTAATAATTCGTCAAATGTTGCGTAAAGCGACAATTGTTAGTTCAGGTAGTTCTGAATTTATTGTAGGAGAACAAGCTGAATATTCAAGAATAAAAATTGCAAACATCAAGTTAAAAAGCGAAGGAAAGCTTGAAATTAATTATATACGTGATTTACTTGGTATTACTAAAGCATCACTTGCTACTGAATCATTTATTTCTGCTGCATCTTTTCAGGAAACTACTAGAGTATTAACTGAAGCAGCAGTAGCAGGAAAATTAGATGAATTACGCGGCCTTAAAGAAAATGTAATAGTTGGAAGATTGATACCTGCAGGTACAGGTTATGCTTATCATAAGATACGTACTAATAATCGTAAAAAGCAAAAAAATAAGCATATTACTGTAGATGAAGCATCAGCTAACTTAGCAGAAATGTTGAATACTGATCTTGGTATAAATAAAAAATGACATAAAATATAAAATTAAGTAGTTATAATACTAAAATTTTATTTTTATAAATAAATTAATATTTTATTATTTATTAAATAGATAACCAATATCATCTAATGTAGGATGATTTGCAGCGTAGCGTGCAAGTTCATCACAAAAATTATTTTCATGATGACCGTTATGGCTTTTTATCCAAAGCCATTTTAGTATATGAGGTTGGATAGCTAAATCTAATTTAATCCATAAATCTATATTTTTTATATATTTTTTATTTTTATTTTTCCAACCATGATTTTTCCAATTGTGTATCCATTTTATAATACCATGACGTAAATATTGACTGTCAGTACTTAATATAACTTCATGTTGATATTTTAAAGCATTTAATGCTGTTATAGCTGCAATTAGCTCCATACGATTATTAGTAGTAATTTTGTATCCAGCGCTTAAGTGTTTTTTATAATTTTTATAAATAAATATTATACCGTAACCTCCAGGTCCAGGATTTCCTATACATGAACCATCAGTAAAAATTTCTATTTTTTTTTTCATATTTTGTATACTTAATTTAAAATTTACATAAAATAATATTAAGTATAATGATAAGGACTTATATGACAAGACAGATTTTTCTAGATACAGAAACTACTGGGATAAATAATACAGGTGGGCAGCCTTATGAAGGTCATCGTATTATAGAAATTGGTGCAGTAGAAGTAATTAACCGTATTTTTACTGGTCGTATTTTTCATGTTTATTTAAAACCTGACCGTCCTATAGATGAAGAAGCATTTAAGGTTCACGGTATTAGCAATGAATTTTTACTTAATAAGAAAAAATTTAAAAATATAGCAAATGAATTGTTATCTTTTATTCGTGGTACAGAACTTGTAATTCATAATGCATCATTTGATATTGGTTTTTTAGATTATGAATTTGGAATGCTTAATAGTGGTATTGAAAAGATAGATACATTATGTAAGATAACTGATAGCCTAGTAATAGCAAGAAAAATATTTCCAGGTAAACATAATAGTCTTAAAGCTTTATGTGATCGCTATCTTATAGATAAGAGTAAGAAGCGTACTCTACATGGTGCACTGCTAGATGCAGAGATTTTAGCAGAAGTATTTTTAATGATGACATCAGGACAAAGATCTATTGGTTTTACTATTGAAGTAGCAAAAAAAAATATTATTAAAAACGTAAAATCAATAAAGATAATTTATGCTAGTAATAAAGAAATTATTGAACATGAAAATATTCTTAATATGTTAAAGAAGAATAGTGGAAAATGTTTTTGGTTGGAATAAAAATTTTTATTTAATATACTATTATTGAATTTTATTTATTAAAATATTATATTTATGAGCAAGCCGCTATATTTTTTATTAATGCCGATATAGCTCAGTTGGTAGAGCAGCGCATTCGTAATGCGAAGGTCATAGGTTTGATTCCTATTATCGGCATAAATAAGGAAATTTATTTTTTTTACTAAAATTATTATGATGTAATGTAAATAATATGCAGGAACCTATACAATATATAGAGGCACCTGCATTATTTTTGATAAAAAAAATTAAATATTATCTATATTATTTGAAAGATACTCTACAACTCCTTGTAGAGAGGCGTCCATACCATTTTTTCCTTTTTCCCACTGTGCAGGACATACCTGCCCATGTTTTTCGTGAAATATCATAGCATCTACCATGCGTATCATTTCATTAATGTTGCGTCCAAGCGGCAGATCGTTAACTACTTGGTGGCGAATAATACCTTTTTGATCAATAAGAAACGATCCACGTAATGCAACACCTATTTCTGGATGTTCAATACCGTATGATTTTATAATTTCTCTTTTTACGTCAGCAATCATTGGATACTGTATCTTACCGATACCGCCTTTTTCTTTTTTTATAAGACGCCAAGCATTATGTACAAACTCTGAATCAAAGGAAATACCAATTATTTCTACGCCTCGATCTTTAAAATCATGATAACGTTTGTCAAAAGCAATAATCTCTGATGGGCATACAAAAGTAAAATCCATTGGCCAAAAGAATATTACTGCATATTTATTTTTTATATATTTTTTAAGATTGAAGTTATTAATTATTTCACCGTTACCTAATACTGCAGAAGCAGTAAAGTCTGGAGCTTGACGAGTAACTAGTACCATGTTTATTCCTAAAAATTATAATTTAAAAGATAAAAATTATTATAATATATGATGATAATGCATAAAATATATTTATATTATTTTTTTAATTTAAATTACTTAAAACTGATGGTAGTGCGCGTATATTTAAACGTTGTTTATGCAATTGGACCTATAATATTATTTTTTTATAAATTTTTATTTTTAATTTTAAAATAATATAAAAAAGTGCGTTACTACTGCGTTATTAAAAAACGTAATTTTTATATATAAGGAAGATTTATATAGATATTTTATTGTTATAATTGTAGTAATTTTTGCATATTTACATCATATAAATCGTTGTAATGACAAGCTTAAATACAATTAATAAATATTTTATAGCTTGTTTGCGTAAAGCTATTTAAGATGGTAAAATAAAAAATTTATCGTAGTATAAAAGTTAATATTAATATTTATTTTTAAATAAGTTATATTATTAGCAGTAAGTAAATTATAAAATAAATGTAAAATTTACATCTTATTATGTACTTTAAAAAATATAAATAATTAGCTAATAGTATGTTATACTAATTTTTTTTAATAATTTTATGGATAATAATGAAGCTTATTGATGGTGCAATTAATGTATTGAAACGCATTGGACAAGTTAAAGATGAAAAAATAACTGTATTTTTGGTACCTTGTGCATATGAATTACCATTAACGGTAAGTGTATTAGTAAAGTCAAATAATTTTTACGCAATTATTGCATTGGGTACTATCATTCGTGGTAAAACATCTAATTTTTATTTTATAGCTGGAGAATGCAGTTCAGGATTATCAGCTATGGCAATTAATAGCACGATACCTATCGCTTTTGGCATATTAAAAACAGAAAATATTGAACAAGCTATCGAACGAGCTGGTACTAAAGAAGGAAATAAAAGAAGCAGCACTTACTGCACTAGAAATGATTAGTGTATTGCACGAAATTAAAAATTTATAACATGAAAAAAATTTTACGTCACCGTGCCCGTGAATGTGCTGTTCAAGCACTTTATTCATGGCAATTATCTAATAATAATATTGAAGAAATAGAATTTCAATTTTTGAAAGAACAAGATATGACTAATGTTGATATTAATTATTTTCATAAATTATATAAAGGTACTACTATGAACGCAAGTAAGTTAGATCAACTTATGGTGCCATATATATCACGTAAAATTGATAAATTAAATAACATAGAACGTGCTGTGCTGCGTATTGCTTTATATGAATTGAGTAATTGCCATGATGTACCCTATAAAGTTGCAATAAATGAAGCAATTGAGCTTGCTAAAACTTTTGGTTCAGAAAAAAGTTACAGTTTTGTTAATGGATTGTTAGATAATGTTGTATCTAAAATTCGTAATATTTAAACATAAAAAGATACTATAAGTTATTAATATAATTATACCAGTGTATTTAAATAAAATATGTATACATACACCTACACATAGTAAAGCATTAATTCCATACTATAAAATACTTACTAATTTATATTAATAGTGTTAAAATTATGCTAGCTAAATGCAATGCCTACAGTAAATAATAAAAATTATAAAAGCAGCATCTATCTATCTTAGCTTAGGAGAATATAAGTGCTATATAGTTTAGAAAAATATTTTACAAGTATGGCCCTAGTGCCTATGGTGGTTGAACAGACACCATATGGTGAACGTTCTTACGATATTTTTTCTCGCCTTTTGAAGGAACGTATTATATTCATAACTGGTAAGGTAGAAGACCATATGGCCAATATGATTGTAGCCCAAATGATGTTTCTAGAATATGAAAATCCTGATAAGGACATATATCTATATATTAATTCACCAGGTGGTGTAATTACTGCTGGAATGTCTATTTATGATACTATGCAGTTCATAAAACCAGATGTTAGTACTTTTTGTATAGGACAGGCAGCTTCTATGGGTGCATTATTATTAGTTGCTGGTGCTAAAGGTAAGCGTTTTTGTTTACCTAATGCACGGTTAATGATCCATCAACCACTTGGAGGATTCCAGGGTCAGGCTACAGATATTGAAATTCATACTAAAGAGATTTTGAATGTTAAGAATCAACTTAATAAATTGATGGCTAAACATACTGGGCAGCCTATTGAAATAATAGAAAGAGATACAGAACGTGACTGTTTCCTATCTGCAAATGATGCTGTCAAATATGGTTTGGTTGATTATGTATTGAGTAAACGTGCTAATAATTAATTATGAATTCGTAATAATACATTACACATAATAAAGTAAAATGTTAGCAGTATCATAAAGTATATTATGTAAAAAAAAAGAAAGAGGTTTACTGATGACTGATAAACGTAAAGAAGGTTATGAAAATCTGCTTTATTGCTCTTTCTGCGGTAAAAACCAACATGATACGCATAAACTTATTGCAGGGCCGTCGGTGTATATCTGCGATGCATGTGTAGATTTATGTAATAATATTATTCGTGAAGAGATGAAAGATGTTGTTTTTAATAGAGAATATAGTTATTTACCTAAGCCAAAAGAAATTAGTAACCATCTTGATGATTATGTTATAGGCCAGGATAAAGTTAAAAAAGTACTATCTGTAGCGGTATACAATCATTATAAAAGGATAAATAATATTGATTTTAATAAAAAAATTAAGATAGATAAAAGCAACATATTGCTTATTGGTCCTACAGGAAGTGGTAAAACACTTATAGCTGAGACACTAGCAAGCTTTTTAGATGTACCTTTTTCTATATCAGACGCTACAACTCTAACTGAAGCAGGATATGTTGGCGAGGATGTAGAGAATATCCTTCATAAACTATTACAAAAATGTGATTATGATGTGCAAAAAGCACAAAGGGGTATTATTTATATAGATGAGATCGACAAGATTTCTCGTAAGTCAGAGAATACTTCTATTACCCGCGATGTTTCTGGTGAAGGAGTGCAACAAGCATTACTTAAATTAATTGAAGGCACAGTAGCTGCGGTGCCTCCAAAGGGTGGAAGAAAACATCCACAGCAAGATTTTATGCAAATTGATACTTCAAAGATATTATTTATTTGCGGAGGTACTTTTTCAGGTATAGAAAAAATTATAGAGCAGCGTACAGAAACTAATAGAGGAATAGGTTTCAGTGCTACAGTTATAGGTGAAAAATCGGTATACAGTAACTTACTAGATAAAGTTCAACCAGCAGATTTAATTAAATTTGGTATAATTCCTGAATTTATTGGCCGTATGCCAGTAGTAGCAACTTTAAATTCATTAGACGAAGAATCTATTATAAAGATCCTTCATGAACCAAAGAACGCTTTAATAAAACAGTATCAGGCTCTTTTTAATTTAGAAGGTGTGGAGTTAGAATTTAGATATGAAGCACTTACTGCTATAGCTAAAAAAGCTATATTACTTAATGTCGGTGCTCGTGGCTTGCGTTCTATCTTAGAAGGTTCGCTATTAGAAATTATGTATGAATTACCTTCTAAGAATAGTGTAGAAAAAGTTATTATTGATGAGGAGGTTATTGCTGGCAAGTCAGAACCTTTAATTATATATGATAAGCAGAAAGCTACTGGGAAATAATTTGTAATGTAGTTTTTTATTAAGTATTTCTGTTAAGTTGAATATAAACGATATGATCACATATATAATTATTACGTAGAAATAACATATTTTTTAAAAAATTTCATCAACATTGCTGAAACTTAACTCTTATTAAGAGAGAGCTCTATGAACACTGAGTGTTCCGAACGCATAGAAGTACCAGTATTGCCTCTGCGCGATGTAGTAGTATATCCGCATATGGTGATTCCTCTTTTTGTTGGTAGGGGAAAATCGATTAGGTGTCTTGAAGCTGCTATGGATAAAGATAAAAAAATAATGTTAGTAGCACAAAAAGAAGCTTCAACTGACGAGCCTAAGATTAATGATCTTTTTATAGTAGGAACGATATCTTCTATTTTACAGATGCTAAAATTACCAGATGGCACGGTAAAGGTATTAGTAGAGGGTTTAACCCGTGCTAGGATTGTTAATTTGGTAGATAGTGGTGATCACTTTAGTGCAGAGACTGATTATTTTACTGTTCATGATTTGGATAAACGCGAACAGGAAGTGCTAGTACGTACTGCTATTAATCAATTTGAAGTATATATTAAGCTAAATAAAAAAATCCCTATTGAAGTGCTGACTTCACTAAACAGCATTAATGATGCTATACGCTTAACTGATACCATCGCAGCGCATATGCCTATAAAATTAATTGATAAACAGTCTGTACTGGAAATTGCTGATATCACAGAGCGAGTTGAATATCTAATGGCAATAATAGAATCAGAAATTGACATGTTGCAAATTGAAAAACGTATTCGCAATAGAGTGAAGAAGCAAATGGAAAAAAGTCATCGTGAGTATTATTTGAATGAGCAGATGAAGGCTATTCAGAAAGAGCTATGTGAGATAGACAACATACATGATGAAAATGAAATACTTAAAATGAAAATAGAAGCAGCAAAAATGCCTAAGGAAGCAAGGGAAAATACAGAATCAGAACTACAAAAGCTAAAGATGATGTCACCTATATCAGCAGAGGCAACTGTAGTACGTGGCTATATTGACTGGATGCTATCGGTACCTTGGAATGCACGTAGTAAAGTAAAAAAAGATCTATTTAAAGCGCAAGAGATTCTAGATAAGGATCACTATGGTTTGGATCTTGTTAAGGAACGTATTATAGAATATCTAGCTGTTCAGAGTAGAACAAGCAAAATTAAAGGCCCTATATTATGTCTTGTAGGACCTCCTGGAGTAGGTAAAACTTCTCTAGGAAAGTCAATTGCCAATGCTACTGGTCGTCAGTATGTTCGTATGGCATTAGGAGGAGTTAGAGATGAAGCAGAAATTAGGGGTCACCGTAGGACTTATATTGGTTCTATGCCAGGTAAACTTATGCAAAAAATTTCAAAAGTTGGTGTTAAAAATCCTCTTTTTCTGCTAGATGAAATAGATAAAATGTCATCAGATATGCTGCGAGGCGATCCTGCATCAGCACTGCTTGAAGTTTTAGATAATGAACAAAATTTAGCTTTTAATGATCATTATTTGGAAGTAGATTATGATCTTTCTGAAGTTATGTTTTTTGCAACTTCTAACTCTATGAATATTCCAGCACCGCTACTTGATCGTATGGAAGTTATCAGTTTATCTGGTTATACAGAAGAGGAAAAACTTAATATTGCTCGACAACATCTTTTATCGAAGCAATTAAAGCGCAACGCACTGAATACTTGCGAACTAATAGTAGAAGATAGTGCTTTAGTAGATATAATAAGATATTATACCAGAGAAGCTGGTGTACGTAATTTAGAGCGTGAAATTTCTAAAATATGCCGTAAAGCTGTTAAAATTTTGATAATTGATAAAAGTATCAAACATATAACCATTAATGCTGATAATCTTAAGAACTTCCTTGGTATTCAGCGTTTTGATTACGGTCGTGCGGAAAAAGAAAATAGTATTGGTCAGGTTATAGGTTTAGCTTGGACAGAAGTAGGTGGAGATTTATTAACTATAGAGACTACCTGCATGCCAGGTAAAGGAAAATTAACATATACAGGTTCGTTAGGAGAAGTGATGCAGGAGTCAATTCAAGCTGCATTAACAGTTGTTCGTGCTCGTGCAGATAAATTAGGTATTAATCCTAACTTCTACGAAAAAATTGATATTCACGTACATGTACCAGAAGGTGCTACACCTAAAGATGGTCCTAGCGCAGGTATAGCAATGTGTACTGCTCTTGTATCTAGTATAACTGGTAATCCAGTTAAAGCTAATGTTGCGATGACTGGTGAGATTACATTAAGTGGTGAGGTTCTCATTATAGGAGGTCTAAAGGAGAAATTACTAGCAGCTCACCGTGGTGGCATAAAAACAGTACTTATTCCTTATGAGAATAAAAAAGATCTTGAAGAGATGCCTGATATAGTTATAAAAAATTTAGATATTCATCCTGTACAGCGCATTGATGAGGTATTTACTATTGCTCTACAGAATTAATATTGCTAAAACTATATATTAAAATTATTATTATAAAAAGTATATTTTAAGCTATTTATTAAATTATTTTTATTGGTAAAAAAATTTTTACATAATGATGAGGATGAGCTATCAAGTTTTTGCCCGTAAGTGGCGTCCACAGGTATTTGCTGATGTAGTAGGTCAGGAACATGTTCTACATGCTCTGGCTAATAGTCTTTCATTAGGTAGAATACATCATGCCTATTTATTATCAGGTTCGCGAGGTATAGGAAAAACAACTATTGCTCGTTTGCTCGCAAAAGGACTAAATTGTGAAAAAGGAATAACTGCAATACCTTGTGGTACATGTAAAAATTGTATAGAAATAGAGAATAACATTTTTTTAGATATGATAGAAATAGATGCTGCATCGAGGACTAAGGTAGAAGATACAAGAGAATTACTTGATAATATTCAGTATGTTCCATATCGTGGTCGTTTTAAGATATATTTGATAGATGAAGTGCATATGCTATCACGTCACAGTTTTAATACTATGTTGAAAGCTTTAGAAGAGCCACCTGAGCATGTTAAATTTTTGCTAGCAACAACAGATCCGCAAAAGCTGCCAATAACGATTATTTCTAGATGTTTACAATTTCATCTAAAAATACTAGATGTAGCGCAAATAATAAATAAACTTAAAAATATTCTTAAATATGAGCATATTGAAGCTGACCAGCGCGCACTTCAGTTACTTGCTCGCGCTGCTAATGGTAGTATGCGTGATGCATTAAACCTAGCAGATCAGGCTATTGCTATTGGTAATGGTATTGTTAGTTTTAATGCAGTTAGTTTGATGCTTGGCTCAATTAATATAGAGAAGCAGCCACTATCTATTATAGAAACTATAGTTAATGGCAATGGTAAAGCTATGTTAGCACAACTTGCGCAGTGCGCATCATACGGAATTGATTGGGATAACCTGCTGATTGATATATTATCCTTATTACATAGTATTGCTATAGAAAAGATATTGCCAGATCAGTGGCATAATAACTATAATAATAGTATTTTAATACGATTACGTATACTATCCCAAAAGATTACTAATGATAATCTGCAAAAATATTATAATATAATATTGAGAGGACGCAAAGAACTGCAATATGCTCCTGATCGTCGCATGGGGGTAGAGATGACTATGTTACGTGCGTTAGCTATTAACAAGATGCAATAAAAATTATACATAATGCAACAATAATTTAAGATAAAGAACTATTGGGTTGATCTAACCTTGTTATATATGATAAGCTACATTTAACTAGCTGATAAAAAAAAGTTGCATTATCACTTTAAGATGTGAAGAATAAATATTTTTTATGTTAAATGTTACCTACTACGATTAAATTTTTATACATTCAATATATTTATTTTTTAATTAAATTATTGCTTTTAGTATTATTTTATAGATGTTGTTGTTATTGAGGTAAGTATGAGTATAAGAGGACAAGAGATACGAGGATTCCAATCAGAAGTAAAACAATTGCTTAATTTGATGATCCATTCACTTTATTCTAATAAAGAAATTTGTTTTCGTGAATTGATTTCTAATGCATCAGATGCTGCTGATAAACTACGTTTTATGGCACTATCTAAGCCTAATTTATATGAAGGGGATGGCTACTTATATGTACGAATATCCTTCGATAAAGAAAAACGCACCATAACCATAAATGATAATGGTATAGGTATGTCCCGTGAAGAAGTTATAGATAATTTAGGAACAATTGCTAAATCAGGTACTAAAGCTTTTTTGGAAACTATAAAGAAGGATAGTCAGCTTATAGGTCAATTCGGTGTAGGTTTTTATTCAGCATTTATTGTATCTGAAAAAGTAATAGTACGTACCCGTGCTGCCGGCGCAAGCGCTGATAAAGGTGTATATTGGGAGTCTTCTGGTGAAGGTAATTACATTATTGCAGATATTAATAAAAAAGATCGCGGTACTGAAATAACATTGCACTTACGTTTAGAGGAAGAAGAATTTCTTAATTATTTTAAACTAAAGAGTGTGATCAGTAAATATTCAGATCACATAGCACTGAATGTAGAGATTGAAAATAAATATGAAGAAAAAATTACTTGGGAAAAAATAAATAAAGCACAAGCTATTTGGACTCGTAATAAGGCTGATATCAACGACGATGAGTATAAAGAATTATATAAAAATTTATCTAATGACTTTAGAGATCCACTAATTTGGAGTCATAATAGGGTAGAAGGTAAGCAGGAGTATACCAGTTTGCTATATGTACCTGCTCATGCCCCATGGGATATGTGGAACCGTGATTATAAGCATGGATTGAAACTTTATGTACAGCGCGTATTTATTATGGATGATGCTGCTACATTCATGCCTAATTATCTACGTTTTATCATAGGAATAATTGATTCTAATGATCTACCGCTTAACGTTTCACGTGAAATTCTACAAGATAACAGTGTAACAAAAAATATGAAGGTAGTTTTAACTAAACATGTACTATCGATGCTGGAAAAAATGGCTAAATATGATACTAAAAAGTATCAATCATTCTGGCAACAGTTTGGTATGGTATTAAAAGAAGGACCTGCAGAAGATCCAAGTAATGTTGAAAAGATTATTAAACTTATGCGCTTTGCTACAACTTATAGTGATAGTGCGGTGCAAAAAATATCAATAGAAGAGTATATAGGACGAATGGTGGAAGGGCAGGATAAAATATATTATATCACCGCTGATAGTTATGCAGCAGCAAAAAGTAGCCCGCATTTAGAGTTATTCCGTAGAAAAGGTATTGAAGTTATTTTACTATCAGATCGTGTTGATGCATGGATGATGAGTAATATAAAGGAATTTGATAGCAAGTCATTCCAGTCAGTCAGTAATGCTGATTTATCAATAGATAAAATTGCTACAAATGAAGAAAAAACTGCTGATAATAAAAATATCGAAAATTTTATTAATAGAGTTAAGGATTATCTAGGTGATCGTATCAAAGAAGTACGATTGACTCATCGCCTGACTGATACTCCTGCTATTGTTACTACTGATACTAATGATATGACGACACAGATGGCAAAATTATTTTCTGCAGCTGGCCAGGTAGCTAAAGTCAAATATATTTTTGAGCTTAATCCTGGGCACAAACTAGTTAAACGCACTGCAAATATTATTGAAGATAGTTTGTTTAGTGAATGGGTAGAGATATTGTTTGATCAGGCTCTTTTAGCTGAATGCGGTACGTTGGAGGATCAAAATAAATTTATAATGCGTATTAATAAGATGCTTACGCTTATTAGTTAAATGCTACATATACGTTACAGCAGTTGTATATAAAATTTAAAAAATTTATTAAATTAAAATTATTGTGTATCATAATTACATACCAATTAAATAGTTAATGCGTAACATTTTACAATGTAGTTAATTTAAAAATTACGTTATTAGATTATGGATTAATATTAATGCTAAAAATTTTTAATAGCATAACAAGAAAAAAAGAAAAATTTAAACCTATTCATGCTATGAAAGTAGGTCTGTACGTATGTGGTATTACTGCATATGACTTGTGTCATATTGGACATGGGCGTACTTTTGTAGCATTCGACGTAGTAAATAGATATTTACGATACTGCGGTTACGATGTTAATTATGTACGTAATATTACTGATATTGAAGATAAGATTATTTTACGTGCAACAAAGAATGGAGAATCTATTGAAAAATTGACAGATCGTATGATTGATGAAATGCACCGTGATTTTGATATTTTGAATATTCTACGTCCAGATTATGAACCTAGAGTAACTCAACATATAGATGATATTATAGATATGATTAATAAGCTTATCAAGAAGCAGCACGCATATGTAACAGATAATGGTAATGTAATGTTTGATGTTGATAGTTATAAAAATTATGGAATTTTATCTAGACAGTCTTTAGATGAACTAAAGATTGGAGCTAGAGTTGAAGTATACGAAAAAAAAAGAAATCCTATTGATTTTGTACTTTGGAAAAAAATATATAATAATGAGCAGCCTATTTGGCCATCTCCATGGGGATATGGTCGTCCAGGCTGGCATATTGAGTGTTCTGCAATAAATTTTAAAAAACTAGGTAAATATTTTGATATTCACGGTGGTGGATATGATTTATTATTTCCTCACCATGAAAATGAAATTGCTCAATCTACCTGTGCTAATGACGGTTTGTACGTAAATATCTGGATGCATACTGGTCTGGTAATGGTTGATAAAAAAAAGATTTCAAAATCTTTAGGTAATTTTTTAAGTATACGCGATGTGCTAACATATTACGATCCTGAGACAGTACGTTATTTCCTTATGTCCTGTCACTACCGTAGTCAGCTAAATTATAGTGAAAATAATTTAAATAAAGCGCGTGCTGCGCTAGAGCGTTTATATATAGTACTACGTGGAACAGATATAGAAGCTAAACCATTTGGTGGAGAAAATTTTATTAAAAAATTTAATGCGGCTATGGATGATGACTTCAATACTCCGGCAGCATATTCAGTGTTGTTCAATACTGCTCATGAGGTTAATATCCTAAAATTGGAAAATCCAGTAGCAGCTCAAGGATTAGCAGCAACACTACGTCATCTAGCTAGTGTGCTAGGATTGTTAGCACAAGATCCTAGTACGTTCCTGCAAAAAAATAAAATAATAGAAAAAAATACTAATATAGAGATTGAAGCGTTGATCCAAAAGCGTAATGAAGCTCGTAAAAAAAAGAAATGGGCACTAGCAGACAAGATTAGAAATAATCTTACTGAAATTGGTATCGTATTGGAAGATGGCTTGCATAGTACTATATGGCGAAGAAGAAGTTATAAATAATAAGCTAAATTTAAGCTTGCAAACGTTAAAATTGCAATATTTTTTAAATAATTTTATATTTATGCGCCCTTAGCTCAGTTGGATAGAGCAACGGCCTTCTAAGCCGTTGGTCACTGGTTCGAATCCAGTAGGGCGTACTATCTTTACTATTAGTATATATAGACATAATGATACCAAATTCTGCCATTATAATTATCATGGCTGAACCTCCATAACTTACTAACGGTAATGGAACACCAACTACTGGTAAAATACCAGTTACCATACCTATATTTATAAAAATATAAATAAAAAAAATAAATATGAAGCAACTTGTTATGATTCGTCCGAATGTGTTATGCGCACGTAAAGATATCATTAAACAACGCATAATTATACTAATATATAGTGCTAAAAGTGCTAATACTCCGATAAGTCCAAGCTCCTCGCTAAGTACTGAAAATATAAAATCTGTATTACGTTCAGGTAAGAACTCTAGTTGTGACTGAGTTCCATGTAGCCAACCTTTACCGTTTAGTCCTCCAGAACCAATAGCTATTTTAGACTGAATTATATGATATCCAGCACCTAACGGATCGTTAGCTGGATCTAGCAACATCATTATTCTATCTCTTTGATAATCGTGCATCATAAATAACCACATAAATGGAATACATACTGTTACCAACAGTGCTGTAAATGCAATAAATTTCCAACGAATACCAGAAATAAAAAGTACAAAAAGACCTGCAGTAGCTATAATGATAGCAGTACCTAAATCAGGTTGCGCTGCAACAAGTAGGCTAGGTACTGAAATAATAATCAACGTTACAGCCGTTTTATTGATAGATGGAGGACAACGTTTCATAAATCGCGCTACCATAATAGGTACAGATATTTTTGCGATCTCTGATGGTTGAAATTTTATAAATCCGATATCCAGCCAACGTTGAGCTCCTTTATTAAATTTACCAAAAACATCAACTAATATCAATAATAAAACACAAAATACATATAAATATGGAGCTAATTTTTCATAAAAAATTGGTTTAATTTGAGCTAAAAATAGCATTACTAATAGTCCAATAGCTATATGTAATATTTTTTTTTCCATTATTTCTATGTTCTGACCACAAGCACTCCAAACTACGAAAGCGCTGTAAAAAAGTAGTAATGTAATTAAAAATAACAGCATTGAATCTATATGTAGTTTATTAAAAAATGAGCTTATATGAATTTTAATCATTCTATATTCCTGTATAAATCATATTTTTTCATAAAATAACATAATCCATAATCTGCCGTGTAATAGTATCAACGGCAATTCCTAGTCCGCAGTTTTCTAAAATTACTACAATACTTACAGTTGGTTTATCATAAGGTGCGAAAGCAGTCATAAGTTTGTGGTCACGTAGTCGATCAGATATTTTATTCTCTTTATATGTTTCATGATATTTAAAGCTATAGACCTGTGCAGTACCTGATTTAGCAGCAGCTTTGTATGGTGCATCGTATAAAATTTTACTTACTGTACCATTAGGACGATTAGCAACACCAAACATACCATCTTTAGCTATTTTCCAGTAACATGAAGTATGATTACCTACATGGTTATGATTAGTATCATTGTAGTACATGCAATTTTGTATAGTACTCAATAAATGTGGAGTTCGTACATCGCCGTTGTTAATTAGTGTTATTAGGGCTTTTGCCATCTGTATCGGAGTAGCAGTCCAATAGCCTTGGCCGATGCCTACCGGTATAGTATCTCCTTGATACCATTTTTTTTTTAATTTTTTAATTTTCCAGTTACGGTTAGGCATTACACCTGGACGTTCATCATATAGATCTATACCAGTGTATTGACCATATCCGAATTTTTTCATCCAATCTGATAACCGATTAATGCCCATATCATAGGCAATATGATAGAAGAAAGTATCAGCTGACTCCTCTAGAGCTCTAGTAACATTTATTATGCCATGTCCCCAGCGTTTCCAATCTCTATAACGTTTATTTGAACTAGGCAGCTGCCACCAACCTGGATCAAAAATACAAAAGTTCTTATTTATGACACCAATAGTAAGGGCTGAAACTGAAATATAGGGTTTAACGGTAGAAGCAGGAGGGTAGATTCCCTGGATTGCACGATTTATCATTGGACTTTTTTCATAGTATAACATATTGTGGTACTTATTGCTACAATAAAAAAATATATTTGTATCATAGCTAGGATTGGATACCAGTGCGCGGATGCTACCGTCCCGTGGATCTAAAACTACTACTGCAGCGCGGTTATCTGTTAATAGTTTATCAATATACTGCTGTAGGTCAAGATCAAGTGTTAAGATAATATCTTTCCCCGCTTGTGGTAACTGCTTGTTAAGCTGGCGTATCACTCGCCCACGGTTGTTTACCTCAACTTCTTCGTAGCCTGTTTTACCATGCAGGGTATTTTCATAGTAACGTTCTATACCTAACTTACCAATATGATTTGTAGCTGCATAGTTACTAACTATGCCCTCTTTGTATAACATATCTATGTCATGATCATTTATTGTTGATACGTAACCTATGACATGGGTAAAAGCTGATCCGTAGGGGTAATAGCGGCGTTGGTAACATTTAACTTCTACACCTGAAAAACGGTATTTATTTACTGCTAAACGTGCTTGCTGTATATCTGTTAGGCCAACTTTAATTGGTAGTGCTGTAAAGCAGCATGAATGTTTACGTTCTTTTTCAAAATTAGCTATATCGTCATTGGTCAGATCTACAATAGGTTGTAGTTCTGCTATTGTATTCTGTAAATTATCTACTTTTGCTGGTACTAGCTCAAGCTGGTATATGGTAATGTTTAGCGCCAGTGGCGTGCCGTTACGATCATAGATAATACCGCGGTTAGGCGCTATAGGAATTAACTTAATACTGTTCTCATTAGATCTTGTTTTGTAGCTTTCAAAACATACTACCTGTAGATGATAAATATTAGCTATGAGTATTACGATTAGAAATAAAATACAGATAAAAGCAACTATAGTTCTGCGAAAAAAAATTTTATAATATTCTTCATAGTAATGAAGAAAGATGCTATCTATTATTTTCATGTATAAAAAATTTATGCTAAGCAGAAAAAAATTGATAACAGTCATTAAGTATCGTAGCAGGAAATGATTTACCACACAGCAGTAGCGATAGAGCGCTTAAGTATGACCATACATGAAAATTATGTTCTTGCTTAAGCAATAATTCTATTTTAGTCATTAATAGAACAGCTTGTTTTAACTGTATTATATTTATACGATTTAATGCATTTTTTAATATTATTCTACGTTTATACCATACTTTATACTTATCAAACAACTTATTTATATGTATTCCTTTGATCATTTTGTACTTAATATTAATTAACAATAGTATTGTACTCTGGCTGCTGCGCAGCAGTATTACAGGTTGGCTGTCTACTAACCGTAACTGCTGTAATATATAAATTGCGCGTTTACTTTTTCCTAATAGTGCAGCATCCATCCAGTGGAATGGAGTGAAATTTAAATAATCTTCTGTGTTGTTTATAACAACAGCTTTGACTCGCTGCAGTGTTAAGTTGCCGTCAGTATATATTAGCGATAATTTTTTTAACGTCTGGGAAAGTGCAATTAAATTGCCATCATAACAGTAGCATAGCAGCTTACATGTTGTTTTGTCTATAGACAGTTTCATGTATTTTGAGCGTTCTATTAACCAACGCTGCATCTGTATTTGTTCAGGAGTAGAGCAATTGACCATCACTGCATTATTACTTAAATTTTTTAACAATATACTTTTTTCATCATTACTTGTTAGCTTGTTGCTACTGCGTAATATTAATAATATATTTTTATTCTGCTGCATCAGTAATGAGAGCTTACTAAGATTTTTACTAATTTCTGCATTTTTTACTTTATCATGTAATTTTAACAGTATAGTTTTATTACTTTCGAATAGGTTATGCGATATATAAATACGGAATATAGCATCCCAGTCAGTATTTGCGTCTAAATTAAAGCTATAATGTTTACTAAAATGCATAGATTGCGCCTTTGCACATATATACTCCTGACTTTCTTGCAGTAATATTTGATCCTTGCCTAGTAATAGATAGCAAGGGTATAACGACTCTTGTAGATGTTCTTTTAACTGATATGGAAATAAAAATAGCATATTGTCTTGTCTATGTAAGTGATAACTTATTATTAGCAGCAAGCAGTAGTATATTAAGTAATTTACTTGCAAGCTGATGTGCAGCCTGCTTATGCATTTCATTACGAATAAAATATTCGTCTGTGTCTTTAGCTAATAGTTTGTTATCGAATAGTGATCGATAGACCTGTATATTAAAAGGATAGTAGTAATCCTTATCAGGCATTAGTATTTGCGCTTGCACTGTTAATATGATAAGATATTCAGCTGCTTTATTATCATTAAATAAATATGTAGTAACTTTACTCTCTGAAGCATTAATAATCCTAAGTAATGGCATATTAGATCTTTCAACTACTGTAATATTTCTAATATTTAACTCTTCAAGAATATAACTTGTCAGCTGACCGTAAGGGTCATAGCTATTAAATGTTATATTTTTTATTTTAATTGGTATTATTGTATTATCGCGTATACGATAGGTACTACAGTTTGTAGTAAATATTATGGTTAGACTCAGTATTAATGTCAAAGCACCATATCGCATAACTTATTATCCACTACTATGTTGATAAGTTTTCCTTTTATATAAATAATATTACTAACTGTATATCCTTTGATATATTTTTCTACTTCTTGAGATGCACGCTTATATACTAGGACTTGATCTGAATTTATTGGCATAGTAATTCGTCCACGTAGCTTACCATTTACTTGTATTACTATCATATTAGTATTTTCTACTATTGCTGATTTATCAGCTACAGGCCATATTGAGTTATCAATATTTCCTATGCCACCAAGTACCTGCCAAAGTTTAAAGCAGATATGGGGGGTGAACGGATAAAGCATCCTTACTACTGCCAATAGCGCTTCTTGTAAAATAGCACGATCCTGCTGTTCACTATTATTGTTAGCATACTTTGTAAGTTTTTTTATAAGTTTCATGATAGCAGCTATGGCAGTGTTAAATGCATAGTTGTGGCCAATATCTTCAGTAACATTAATAATAGTTTTATGCAAATTACTACGCAACATCTTATGCTCATTAGTTAGATGTTTAAGATCAATATTAAGTTTAGTAATTCCTTTATTGGTATGTTCATAAACTAATTTCCACAAACGTTTTAAAAACCTATTAGCTCCTTCAACACCAGATTCTTTCCACTCCATGGGCATTTCTACAGGTGATGCAAACATAATAAATAAACGAACAGTATCTGCTCCGTATTTTTCTACTATGACCTGCGGGTCAATACCATTGTTTTTAGATTTTGACATCTTGTTCATACCGGCATAGAATAACTCTTGTCCATTCTTATTAGTAGCTTTAATAATACGACCTTTTTTATCACGATCTATGCTTAAATCTACTGGAGATACCCAAATACGCTCACCATTACTATTAATATAGTAAAAAGTTTCAGCAAGCACCATACCTTGGCATAATAGACTATTAGCAGGTTCGTCTGATGTTACTAGACCAGCATCACGCAGTAGTTTATGATATAACCTGAAATACATTAAATGCATGATAGCGTGTTCAGTGCCTCCAATATACTGATCAACAGGTAGCCAGTAGTTTGCTGAATCTGGATCTATCATGCCTTGCTGATAATCAGGACAGGTATAACGTGCGTAGTACCATGAAGATTCCATAAATGTATCGAATGTATCAGTTTCACGAAATGCTTTTTTACCTTTATATATTGTATTATACCACTCATGATCTTTATGAAGAGGGTTAGTAATACCATCCA